>Ga0233397_1000057_pt1 | contig 59024 bp, 57 predicted proteins | sample 35DmetaG_FD_189957 | JGI IMG/M metagenome (GOLD analysis project Ga0233397, IMG submission 189957) | Seawater microbial communities from Monterey Bay, California, United States - 35D | ecosystem: Environmental > Aquatic > Marine > Coastal | place: USA: California | collected 2016-10-20
TTGGACTAATACTTTGAAGTATTTTTTTTAAATTTAGATAAAATTAAATACTATGAAAAAATTAATATTACTAACTCTTTCATCTTTCCTTTTCGCTTGCTCTAGCGGTGGAGATGGTAGTGATAACTCCTTAAACTTTGATTGTCCTGATTTTGATGGCTCTACTTCTCAATCAGATGCCCGAAATATGGCTATTGACTACGACAGTGAAGCTTATTTTAGTTTGGTTTCTGAATATGGTGAACCCATTAGCGAGGGTTATTTTGTTGATGGAGAGGATTATTTTTACTCCTTTATGTTTGAAGATAATCAAATCGAAGCAGATGGAAATAAAATTTGCTACACTGTAGATGATGAATGTGTAACATATACATTCCCTGCAGGGTGTTCTGATATTGATATTATAGATGACTGCGAAGAATGTGTTTGGTATTATTCCACAAGAGTAAATTAAAACTTTAATAAATAAAAAAGTCAAATAAGTTGTTGGCTATATAGTATCAGTTGTAATGAAATAAAATATAACACAAACTAATGGAAAGAATTTTAATACTCTCCGCCTTTTTAATCTTCGCTTGTAGTAGTGAAGATAGTAATGACAACTCTAATCAGACTTTTTTAGAAAGGTATGATGGTGTTTTATGGGAAGTAGACAACAGTGAACAGTGATTATAATAACTTATCTTATTTTAAAACAACTCTAACAGACCCTTGTGAATAATGAAAAAGTTTATACTTCTTTTTGTCTTTACTATAGTTTCCTGCTCTTCAGAAAGTGAGGATAGTAATGCTAACAGTAATACAACTGAAAAAAAAATATTATCAATTGAAATAATTGAAAACGACGACTTATGTAAAGAGGGTTATAATTACAGCTATAGCTATGATAATGATAATTTAACTCTTGCAACAGGTCAGTATTATTTATCGTCCTGCTTATCGCAAGGTTGGACTGAATGGGAATATAATGAACCTTTTAATACTGAATATCAATATTTCTCTGATAAAATAGTTGTTTCAAATTACGGGAACAATGTTGGGGTTAATGAAGTTTATTTTGACGACAATGGGCATATAACAGGAATGTCGTCTTGGGAAAATTTAGGAGATTACCAAATAATTTTCGATAATGGATATATAAATAAACTTGGTGTTTTTGATTTTGAATGGCAAGACGGAAATATGATAAGGGTAGATAATAATCAAAATTCAAGTTCATATGTTTATACTTACTCAAATATTTCAAATAAAACAAGTTTCATATTAAGACCATTGCTCTACAGCTATAGTTTTATTGGAGAAAATATACCATTATATTCATACGGTCTTTATGGAGAAAAAAGCAGTAAATTACCAATATCTCAAACGCAGTATTTAAATAACGAAACTGTTGTTTTTAATTACGATTATATATTAGACGATGAAGGCTACCCCATTTATATTAACATAAATGAAACCTCTGATTATAATAATGAAAATTATGAAAGGCATTATACAATGAAACTAACATACACAAACTAATGAAAAGAATTTTAATACTTACCGCCGTTCTTGTCTTCGCTTGTAGTAGTGATGATAGCTCGGATACGAATGATAATCCCAATAATTACAAACTCGTTGAAACGTATCAATACTCTTATGTAAATAATGACCCAAATTCAGATAATTTTGGTAATCTTTATGAAATGACTGCCTCTTATAGTTATGATGGTAATAAATTATTAAACATAACTATATCAAACAATAATGATAGCGGGATTGTCAATTATACTTATAACGATAATAATCAAATATCAGGAGTGTATTATTCAGGCGGTGATGTTGGTGAGGCTGAATATGACAATCAGGGGCGATTAGTAATTTGGACATATACTGATGTAGATGATAATCCTAATGGTAACCCATCTATTTCTGTTGCTAATTTTGTACACAATCAAGACGGTTCAGTAGTACAAACTTGGCAAGAAGAAGGTCAATCAACTTACACTTATTCATTTGACCAAAATGATAATATAACAACAATTATCAACCCTTATGCTTGGGACGGGAACACAGAGAAGAATTACACCTACGACAACAAAAACAATCCATTTAAAAATATTTTAGGGAATAGTTTCTTTATTAATATTTGGTTTCAAGGGTTAAATTTACATCCAAGCATAAACAACAATATTATTACTGCCGAAAATGAAAATAATATTTTCTTTTACACATATGATGAAGATAATTATCCAATTAGCTTTAACTCACCTAATGGGTTTAATTATAAATCTAATATTCAAGTCAACATAACATATACTAACTAAATGAAAAAACTACTCTTACTCTCCGCCATTCTCATCTTCGCTTGTTCAAGTAATGATAATTCAGAAGAGACTAATTTACCAGCACCGTATTATTCGATTGAAGGTAAATGGCTAATAGAAGGGACTATTCCAGCAGGCAATACAATGTATCTCTATGAAGATGGAGTGCGTTATACTTACTATTGTGTAGAAAGTGACTGTAATGCATTATATAACTCATATGAAGCTAATGATGGAAATCATTTACCAACAACCAATCCTTACACATTTGAAAATAATGTTCTGACTGTTGATTTACATTTTGGCAGTGAATTAGTAACTCCTGTTGCTTTTGAATGTGATGGTGGTGAAGCATATTTTGAAACGCCTGAATATAGTTTATTCAGATTAAATTCTAACTGCAACTAAACCATAGGCATATCTTCCTCTTTTAATTCTGCTATTTCTAATCCTCTTAATTAGCTTATAATTTTTGTTGTTTATATTATTGGTTTTATTTTGCAAGTAAATTTTCATATATTTGGAATGAATCAAAATTAAACTATACATTATGAAAATTAAAACAGGTTGTGTGGGGTTTCATGTGGCGTATAAAGTGCCAAATAATGACACCGAAAGAATGGAAGCATTTCTAAACACACATGAATCATTTATGCGTGAAACACATCATATCGATGGGGATGTAGAGCCTATTATTCTTTGTTATGCCGTAATGAAAAGTCCAGAGTTCAACAATCCACTAGATCCAACCAGTGGAGAAACGGGTCATACACTATATGGAATTACAGAAATATATAATGGCCCCGAAGGCGCTCAAGCGCATATGCAACTAGGACAACAAAGAGCAGAAATGTTTACAGAGCTTATAAACTTGACTGGGCAATATTGTGTCAGTGGAATATTAGGAGCTCCTGTTGTTCGATCTATGTAAAAAATAAATTAAAACCAATTTTAAATAAAATGAAAAATACAATTAAACTAATTATACTTGCTTTACTTATCATAAGCTGTACAGAAAAAACCAAATATCCTATTGATGATCAACCAATGTCTGGATATATGTTAGATGAAGACAAATACACAGAGCTTGTAGGAAAATTCATGAAAGCCTATAGAGATAATAATATGGAAGATGCAAAAGATATTTTCACAGAGGATGCTACTTATGCTGTTAATAGTACAGAAATGAGTGTTGCTGAATTTATGGCAGCTTTTAGCACAGGTCACGATTATTTTGACAATATTTCACACAATGATGTTTATACTGCTACGATGTATTATAATGATGGGAAAATCTTTACCAATGTTTGGTACAACTGGAGTGGCGTTGTCAAAAATACGGGTGAAACATTAAATGAAATGGGGTATGCCTGGTTCAGGTGGGAAGACGGAAAAGTAGTTCAGGCATACAATGCTTTTGACCCAACAGCATACAATGCTGCTGTTATTGCTCAAATGGAAACTGAATGATGCTTATTAAAAATTTAACATCAATGAAAACGATGTAAGGCATAAAAAAACCCACTCAGATGAGTGGGTTTTTTAATTGTTTTCGGAAAACTTATTATGCTTTCTTCACAAATGGAAGACCTGTTTTTTCATTTTCAACAATCTTTTTCCCTGCAGGAAGATCACATGAGTTTGAACGCTCATCTTTTGCGAAATAATAAATTGTTTGGTTTCTTCCACCTTTCAAGACAACGTCTTTAGTGTGCAAATAATACGTTTTTCCTTTGCTATTTTTGAATGAATATCCCATAATATAATTTTATTTTAGTCCAAATTACAAAAATTACTTCGGTAATACCAAAAAAATTATCAGATAAATAGCATTTTTTTTAAGAAGTAGAGCTAATTGTTAATAAAATCCAATGTTTCTGAAAAAACAAGCTCCAAATCTCGTGGCATTTTTGGGTTTTCCCACGGATGTTTGGCTCCAAAAACATGGTTTCCGTCTGGTATTTTATAAATGACACTTGTTTGGCTCCATAAATTTAATTGAGTTGCTTCAAAAAAAGACACAGCAGTATCTGATTCTCCATGAACAATTAAATGTGGTATACTAATTTTTGTGGCAGCATTTTCTATACTTAATCGATTTTCATTAGCTATAAAATCTTGATAAAACTGATAGTTGTGTGGCATTTTTTGTTTTGTTCGACTGTTTTCAATAAAATACACCCCTTTTTCCTGCCAGATTTCTAGTGCCTCCCCTTTTGGAAATCTTAATTTATAATCACTTACTCCTGCTAGGGTGATTAGTTTTTTTACTCTAGAATCTTCTGATGTTTTAATTGTAACAATCCCTCCACCTCTACTGTGACCCATTAAAATAAGAGTTTCAACATCTAATGCTATGTGATTTTTATAGCTATTAAAAACCATTTCAATAATACAATCTAGATCATCAAGCTCTCTAGAATAGTTATTTTCTGCAAAAGCAGCCAAATCTGGAAAATCTATGGGCTGAGTCACAGTTCCTCCGTTATAAGAAAAATTAAATTTTAAAAAAGCAATACCTTGTGAGGCAAAAGCTTCTGCCAATAAATTCCATGCGCCCCAATCTTTAAACCCTTTATATCCGTGGCAAAAAATAATCAGTGGCGCTTTTTGTATAGCATCATTATAAAACAAATCATATAAAATCGAACGGGTTTTTGCTCTTTTAATTTCTTTATTTAATGTCTTTACAATCATATTTCTTTTTCAATAAATGGCACTTCTGAATCAAACAATTTATATAATAAATTTATTAACTCATTTTCAAAAGCTTGTAAAATCTCTGACGTGATATATTGTTGCTTGGAAGCTCCCGAACCTGGTTTATTCTTTTTGGTAAAATTTAAAACCCCTCCTCTTAAATTTTTAAATGATAAAATCCCTGCCACCATTGGTCCATCAAAAGGTTGTGTTTTACTTAAAATATAGGCATACATCAAAACCTGAAAGCTTTTGTTATGTTTCTTGTAATCCTTTGTGATATGACCCCAGTCAACCAAATTCAAATCTACTTGCGAAACTTTTGAAGTCTTATAATCAATAATGCGCTGAGTCCCATTACAAATATCAATACGATCGACATTCCCTTTTAATTTTATTGGAAATTCAAACTCAGAATATTGAAAATCAAATTCCACAGTTTCCTCAATAGATTGAATTAGGACTTCGTTACCGTCTTTTATAAACTGAATTTCTTCATCTATAAAATTATGAATATACCGTTTTGCAATTTCAAGACTTATAAAGTTTTTGCCCTTGGAAAGGTCTCCTTTCTTATATAGTTTTTTAAAATAATGATATACTGTGTCTTGAATTTTTGGTTTAAGGGTTTCAAGTTTAGAAACCTCTAATTTATGACCAACAAAATTGGAGTAAAATTCTTTTAAAGTCAAATGAATCACGCTCCCAAAAGTACTGGCCTCTATGGTTTCTTCTAATTCATTGGGTTGTTCTATCCCAAGAATCTTGTAATTATAAAAATCAATAGGGTTTCTTATGTATTGCCCAAGCGATGATGGAGAAAAACCCTCTACTGCAATAGATTTTAATTGCTCTATAATTTGTGGCGTTTTTATAACTTCTTGCAGTTTTAAATTTTGCATTGAAATTTTTGGAACAACAACATGATGTGTAAGGTTGTGAAGCCCTTCAAATTGTAGCTGCGCAAGAAATCGACTTGGCTCACCTCCATTCAATACGTCTGGTTCTGTGTTGTAAATAAGATGAATATTTCTAGCGCGCTGCAAAAGTCGGTAGAAATGATACGTATATATTGCATCCTTTTCTTTATATGTTGGCAAGCGGTTTTCTATCTTTACATCAAAAGGTATAAAAGAGTTTTGTGTTTTCCCTGCAGGGATAATGCCTTCGTTTACAGAAACTAAAATAACCGTTTCAAAATCTAAAACACGAGATTCCAACATCCCCATAATTTGCAGCCCTTTGAGTGGCTCACCTCTAAAGTCTAAAGTTTCTTTATTCAACAATTCTCGATACAAACCATGAAGCGTCTTTATAGAATTGATATAGGAATAAGTTGCATCTAAATGTTCAATCTGATTGAACAATTCTAAGAATCTTAGTAAATATTCTTTAGGTAAAAACTGTTCCTCTTTTTGTATTTCGTAAGATTTCTTAAGCTCAAAAATTAAAGTTTTAAATTGTTTTAAAGCGTATTTAGGTTGGTTATTCCAAGGCTCAAAAATAAGCTTAAGCTTTGACTCTAATTTAGGAGCAAAACCAATTAATTGACTCAATGTAACTAGCGTATAGTTTTGATGCTTAATGGTCTTAAAAACACTATTGAGTTCAACAGTATGATTTCTAAAAAATGGTGCAATGAATGGGTGTGATAAAAGCCCTATTACATCTTTATGATTATAAGTCGTAGTGGGCATACTATGAAGTTGAAACCATTGTTCAACAAATGACGCAAATGGAATCTGGCGTAGTGGCAAGCCCATTGTAACATTAATATTTTCAATTTGTTTTGGAATCGAATTTAAAATTGGTAATAGCAGGGACTCATCTGCTAAGACTAAAGCGGTATTTTCAAGAGCATTTTTTTCATATAAATCGTCTAAAAGCTCTCCAATATATTTTACCTGGCTTATGTTTTTTGGGGCACCGGTAATATGGATTTTTTTGTCACTTTGATAATCTTTTGTAGACCAATTAAATTTGTGTGTTTTAAAAAACCGCCATTCCTTTTTGTATTGCCGTATAAAATGCCCCGCATCATGAATAGGGCTGTCTAAAAAAACGTGGTCTATATCCCAATAAATTTGTGCGCACTGTTGTTGTAATAATTCTTGAATAATGATAGATTCTGAAGAATTAAGGGCGTTAAAACCTAAAAACACATGTTCCCCTCGACTCGTATTTTGAATATAATCTTCTAGGTTTTTTACAGCAGCTCTGTACATTAAGCCCTGATATCCAACACCTTTGTTTATCAATTGTTGGTTGAGGATTAAATAATACTCTTTTATTTGTTGCCAAAAATATAAGTACCCTTTTATCATTTTGGTTGGATTTGGATCCAAAGACCAATGGTTCATTTTTTGAACTTCACTGATATAATCAAATATTTTTGGTGGAGATACTAAGTATCTATCAATTTCATTAAAATCTTGAACTACAATAGTAGCCCATTTAGAAAATTGATCAAACGGCTCTACTTTGTCCTTTGGGGTAAGGTTTTTATAAACACTATAAAATTCGAAAAGTAGCTCTATTGAACTTATTTTTCTTAACTGAGATAGCTCTTCAATAAAGGATTCAATAGAACATATTTCTGGCAAGAAACTAGCCTTATCAATATAATTTGATAACTCTTGTTTCAAAAATATACCTGCGCGTTTGTTTGGAAGTATAAAAGTTAATCTTGAGAAATCTTTCTCTTGATTTTTTAGTTCTTTAAGTATGTCTGAAATGAAGCTTCCCATAGCCTAAAAATAAAAAACGCCTCGCAAAAGCGAAGCGTTTTTAAATTTATTTTTGAGGTTTGGAAAATTAATTCGCTAATTTTACCTCAACACGTCTGTTAGTTGCACGTCCTGCTTTTGTGTTATTTGAAGCAATTGGTGTTGTTTCACCATATCCAACTGATGTCAATCTTGAAGCGTCAACACCGTTAGCGGTTAAGTAAGACACAACTTTTGCAGCTCTCACCTCAGAAAGTTTCTGATTAAATTTCTCTGATGCTGTACTATCTGTATGTCCTTCTACTACAAAATTTGCTTTTGGGTATTCTTTAAGGATAGCCACGATTGCTTGAAGTGTTTCATTTGCAGCTTCCTTAATGTTAGATTTTCCTGTATCAAAGTTGATTGTTCTTGCATAGCTAGTCAACTGAGCTTGCACTTCTTCGTTTGGTGTCTCAGGGCAACCGTTGTTTGCAACTGTGCCTGCTTCATTTGGGCATTTATCGTCTTTATCTAAAACTGAATCGCCGTCAGTGTCTGGCCAAGGACATCCACCATTTGCTGCATCTCCTGCAACAGTTGGGCATTTGTCATCAGCATCTGCAACACCATCGTTGTCTGCATCTGGGCAACCGTTTAGGGCAGCAACACCTACTACGTCTGGACAATTGTCTTTATTGTCAGAAATGCCATCGCCATCTGTGTCTGGACAACCATTGAATTCTGCTAAACCAGCAACGTCTGGACATGCATCTTCTGAATCTTGTATACCATCACCATCTGTGTCTGGGCATCCGTTAAATTCTTCTAAACCTGGCACCTCTGGACACGCATCTTTTTTGTCATAGATTCCATCACCGTCTGTATCTGTTCCTCCAAAATTCAAAGAAAGACCTAGAGAATGTTGAAAATGTGTTGTGCCATAATCTTGGAAAGTATGCTTATAACTCGATTGATAAGTTAAACCAAGATTGTCAGAAAGCCAATAAGAAAGACCTAAAGTACCGTTAGCTGTTGCAAAACCAATGTTGGCGTCTGAATCTCCTCCAGCATTATTATTGTAAGGGCCTTCTTGAAGCCAAGAATAACCACCACCTAAACCAACAAATGGTTCAATTTTGTCTAATCCTAAAATCTCAGATAAACTATATTTTACAACTCCATCAAGAGCATAATAATTTAATTCGCTAACCTTTACAGTTTCATTAGTTGCATAATTAGACCCCCATTTTTCTATTACATTAAAAGAACCTGTAATACCAAATGAGAAGTTGTCATCTAAGTATTTGCTAAAACCAAATGAAGTTATTGATGGATAAATATTCCAGTGGCCTGTTGCATTGAAGAACTCATCAAAAAGTTCTCCTTGTGGAGAAGGTTCTCCAACAGGATATACATCAACTGCATTTATTCCTATAGAAATTTGCCATGGGTTGTCTTCAGTTTGTGCATTTACATTTGTCACAAAAGTTATTAGCATAAAAGTAAGTGCTAAACTTTTAAAATTTTTCATAATTTATTTAATTTTTTATAAGTTAAATTCAATGCAAAAGTAACATGTTAAATTCACTAAACAAATATAATGCTAATAAATTATGCTTTTTGAGTAAAAAAACTAATAATCAGTAAGTTATGAGATAATATTGAGAGCGTTCCCCACTTTTTTAAAAGCCTGTATTGCCATGTCTAAATGATGTCTTTCGTGGGCTGCCGAGAGTTGAACTCGAATTCTTGCTTTTTCTCTAGGCACAACAGGGAAAAAAAAGCCAATTACATAAATCCCTTCATCTAATAACATATTGGCCATTTTTTGTGCCAATTTTGCATCATATAACATCACTGGCACAATTGCAGAATCTCCATCAATAATATCAAACCCTAGAGATTGAAGGCTTTTTTTGAAATAGTTTGTGTTTTCTTCTAATTTATCACGTAAACTCGTGTCATTTGATAATAAATCAAAAACTTTAATTGACGCCCCCACCAATGCTGGGGCTAAAGAATTTGAAAATAAATAGGGCCTTGAGCGTTGACGAAGCATGTCTATAATTTCTTTTTTGCCTGTGGTATATCCGCCCATGCCACCACCAAGAGCCTTGCCCAATGTACCTGTAATGATGTCTATGCGTCCAAGAACATTTTTCTCCTCTAAAGTGCCTATGCCAGTTTTCCCAATAAATCCTGCCGCATGACACTCATCAATCATGACTAGAGCATCATATGTTTCTGCTAAATCACAAATCTTATCTAAGGGCGCTACAAGACCGTCCATCGAAAACACGCCATCAGTTACTATAATTTTGAATCGTGCCTTGCTGTCACTTGCAGCTTTAAGCTGTGTCTCTAAATCTTGCATATCATTGTTTTTGTAACGGAAGCGCTTTGCTTTACACAAGCGAACCCCATCAATAATTGAAGCATGATTTAAACTGTCCGAAATTATAGCATCTTGATCGGTAAGTAAAGGTTCAAAAACGCCTCCATTAGCATCAAAAGCTGCGGCATAGAGTATTGTGTCTTCTGTTTGATAAAATGATGCTATTTTTTGTTCTAACTTTTTATGAATGTCTTGAGTTCCACAAATAAATCGGACTGAGGCCATTCCAAATCCATGGGTATCCATAGTATCTTTTGCTGCCTGAATTACCTCTGGATGATTAGCGAGTCCTAAATAATTATTAGCGCAAAAATTTAAAACTGTTTGTCCTGTTTCTAATGTAATTTCAGCCCCCTGAGAGGACACAATGATACGTTCCTCTTTATATAAGCCTTGCTCTTTTATGTTTTCGAGTTCTTGTTTTAAGTGTTGTTTTATGGTTTTATACATAAGATTCGTTTAGGTGTATAATTTTAGGTTCAGTTCTGGGTGAATATAAACCAATATTTTTTTGTCAATTTTATAGCCCATTTGCTTAACAATAGACGCATAATTTTCTAACTGCTGCTGGTGTTTGTCGTAATAAGCCCCGGTTTTGTAATCTATTATTACAGCACATTTTGCTTGAGTAATTACCAATCGATCTGGAATTATAATTTGACCTGTACTCGTCATGATTTCTCGCTCATTATAAACTTCAACATCTGTGCTAAAATAAGATTTAAGTTGTGGATGAAAAACTATAGACTCCATAATTTGACAAAGCTCCTTACTTTGTGCTTGAGAAATTAACCCATCACCTAATGCAGTATTAAGCACCATTTGAATATCTGTTGGTAAAAACACTTTTGACAATAAAAAATGTATTAGATTTCCTTTTTCTATAGCTTCTTTTTGAGTGGTAGCCCAAAAATAATCTGCCTTTGTTGCCACTGAAACATTCAATTGATGTTTTGGAGTTGAAATAAATTTCTTTTGAGGTATTATTGGAATATTTGGATCATCCTCTTGATCAATGGCTTCTAAATCGCCAAAGCTATAAGACAAAATACCATCATCCCATTCGCCTTCTGCCTTAAGAAAGCCTATCAACAAATCTGAGTACGTTTTAAAATCACCTTCTGATTTGGAAATACCCGATGCATTTCCAATAATATAGAGCTGTTCTACGGCTCGTGTTAAGGTCACATAGAGTAAATTGATATTGTCCAATTCTAATTTTGACTGATGTTCAATGTATTTGGCCTTCCCCTCTGCGCCAAAATGTTTAAAATCTTTGTTATAATTCATTAGAAAAAACGGAAATTCTTCATGTAAGTGAGCAGTAGGCATCCATTGTTTTGGCTCTATTTCTCTATAAATATCAAGCTCTGCAAAAGGAAAAATAACAACCGGAAATTCAAGTCCTTTGGATTTATGTACAGTCATAATTTGTACTGCGTCCATACCTTTTGGTGAAACAATACTAAGAGAACTTTTCTTTTGGTCAAAATATGCCAGAAATTGTGATATGTTCGAGGACTTTTTCTGAGAAAATTCAAAAACAATGTCCAATAAAAACTGAACATGAGCATTAGTGTCTTTAACTAAATGAAATGTTGTTACAATATATTCTGCAAGCTCATACACAGGAAATTGAACAGCGGCACGAGGGTCAAAATTGATGTCCAACTGAATTAGTCCTGCAAAAAATGAAAAAGAATTTAACGATAAAAAATTCAATCTGAATTGATGCCCATCTTCAATTTTGTGTTTATCAATTAAGTAATTTAAAACATTCAATTTGGCAACAGAATTAGTATTATCTTGAAGATATGAAAAGATATTAATTATCAGCTGAACTTCTTTAGATTCTGCAATTAATAATGTTTCATTTGAAATAATATCAAGTCCTTTTGAAGTTAAATAATTGGCAACAGCCACACCTTCTTTTCGTTTTCGTACTAATACACAAATATCTTTATAAGACGCTAGAGAATTTGAAGCCTTGTACTTTTTAATTGTTTTATACACTTCATCAGCATAAAGTAAATTTTTATCGGCGCCTTTTTCAAAATCCAAAAAAGAAAGATGAACATACCCTTTTTTCTTTTTATGAAAATCTTGAGTCGCCTTCTCATAAAGTTCACCATGAGAAATGTTCGAAAAAATAACTTTTGAACAATAAGAAAAGAAATCATTATTGAATTTTACAACTTTCTTTGTACTTCTGTAATTCACAGGCAAATCTGAAACGCTAGCCTTAACAGGTAAATCGTGTATGTTGTTTTTTAAGTTGATGAACTGTTCGGGGTTGCCTCCACGCCAGCGATAAATCGACTGTTTTGCATCGCCTACCAACAAAATGCTGCTGTTTTCTGAAGCAAGAGTATTAATCATCAAAGGGATTAGGTTTGCCCACTGAAGTTCAGATGTGTCTTGAAATTCGTCAATAAAATAATGGTTGAACTTGTCGCCAATGCGCTCATAAATAAAAGGGGCTGGTTGTTCTTTAATTTCCTTTCCTATTATGGTATTAAATTCTGAAATCAAAAGGAGATTTTGTGAGGCCTTTATAGTATTGATTTCATTTTGAATAAGCGTTAAAACTGAAAGCGGCGTTAGATTCTTTTTTATATTCTTAAAATATCTCAAAAGATAAACTGCTTTTTTTGTATTCTCAAAAGCAGCCACCAAATCTGGACGCAAAACATCTATTTTTTGACAAATATCAGCTGGTGTTTTTTTAGTGTACAATGAGGTTGTTTCAATATTTTTTTGCCAAACTGAATCAAATTTAATATCAAATTTCTTAGCCGCTAAGGAAGAAAAATGTTTTGGAAGAGAGCCTCTTGTGAAATCTGTAAAACTAATCCCTCTTAATTTTATAAGTTTTAAAATTTGTGTTGCTGCTTCTGCTATTTGATATTCAATAGCTTTGTACTCTTTGTTTACTTTTGCTTCCAATGCATCAAAAGTTTCAAGCTTTTGGTTGGACAAAAGTTCCAAATAAGGCAAGTTAGTTTCTTGTGTCAGAAGTTTTGCAGATTTAAATAAGTCTTGAGCAATATCCCAACTTTTATCATCGTCAGATTTTTCAATGGCATAGTCAAGCAAAACACGTGTGAGCGCTTCTTCTTTTCCTGTTTTGGAAATCACTTGGTCTACTGCTTTTTGTAATAACATATCAGTATCTAATTCAACTTCAAAGTTTACAGGAAGGTGTAGGTCATGAGCAAATGTTCTGATAAGTCGCTGATTAAATTTATCTATTGTTGAAACATCAAACCCTCCATAATTATGTAAAATTTTCTGAATTAATTGTTTAGATTTCTGGTGAATAAATTTTGGAGTGGTATCAAGTTCTTTAACTAAATCGGAAAATAAATCGTCTTTTGTTTCTAAAATTTTTGGGGATGAAAAACGTAGCAAAGCATCTATAATTCGATTTTTCATTTCATCTACAGCCTTATTTGTAAATGTAATTGCAAGGACATGACGATGAGGCAAGTAAGCACTAGAGGTTAAAACAATTTTTAAATAGTCTTTGACTAAAGTATATGTTTTTCCACTTCCTGCTGAGGCATTATATATCTTAAAACTCGATGCTAACACTAAATTAAATTTATACCAAAATAAACAATCTTAATTACATTCATCATTAAATATAGATTGAAAATTGTAAATTTGACATAAATTATTTAAACCTTAAAAAAAACACATATGGCTTTTGAATTACCAAAACTAAACTATGCATATGACGCTTTAGAGCCTCACATTGATGCAAGAACAATGGAAATACATCATTCTAAACATCACAATGGATATACCACAAAATTGAATGCTGCAATCGAGGGAACTGCACTTGAAAATGAAAGCATTGAATCAATTCTAGAAGACCTAGACATGTCTAATGGTGCTGTGCGAAACAATGGCGGTGGTTTTTATAATCACAGTTTATTTTGGAGTATTATGGATCCAAATGACAAAGGAGAACTTTCAGGAGATTTAAAAGATGCTATTGTTGGTGCTTATGGATCTGTCGATGCGTTTAAAACTGCTTTTTCTAAAGCGGCTGCTACACAATTCGGTTCTGGGTGGGCTTGGCTTTGTGTTCATAAAGGCGGAAAAGTAGAAGTTTGTTCTACACCAAATCAAGACAATCCACTTATGCCAGGAGTATCCTGTGGTGGCACGCCTATTTTGGGGCTTGATGTCTGGGAACATGCTTATTATTTGAATTATCAAAATAGACGCCCAGATTATATCAATGCGTTTTTCAATGTTATCAATTGGAACGAAGTTGCTAAGCGTTTTGACGCAGCAAAGTAAAAACTTACAAAAGGTTGTAAAATAAAAAAGGTGAACAGATGTTCACCTTTTTTGCCCCAAATCTACCATGAACTTAACCTACTTATGTTATGGTGATTCAAATATATACTTAAATTAAGTACCTCAATTTTTTTTTAGATGAAATGCGTTTTTTTTAGATGAAATGCGCTTTATTAGTAGGCACGTTCATTTTTTCCTTCATAAAAATTAATAAACGCTTGATTTACGACCCTATTTCCTCCGTCTGTTGGATAATTACCTGTAAAATACCAGTCTCCCAAATTTTGAGGACATGCTTTATGTAAATTTTCTATCGTTTGAAATATAACCACAACCTCTGCATTAATTTCTTTATCGCTCAATAATTCTGAAATTTTAGCTGAAATTTGTTCTGCAGTAAAAGGAGCATAAATCTCTTTTACAAAATTCTTCACCTCATGGTCACTTAAGTTTTCTTGTGCTTTGCATTTGGCATATACCTCCTCAACAAGATTCATTTTATTTTGATCTTTTAGCAACGCAAGTGCCGCACGGAAAGCAACAAGGCCTTCTAAATTTGCCATATCAATACCATAGCAATCTGGATAACGTATTTGAGGGGCAGAAGACACTACAATGATTTTCTTTGGTGATAGACGATCTAACATTTTAAGAATACTTTTCTTGAGTGTTGTCCCTCGCACAATACTGTCATCTATAATAACAAGGTTGTCTTCTTTCTTAATTACGCCGTATGTAATATCATAAACATGTGCCACCAAATCATCTCTACTACTGTCTTCTGTGATAAAGGTCCTAAGCTTAACATCTTTTATCGCTATTTTTTCAATACGTGTATGCTGTGATAAAATTTGAGTGACTTTCTCCGCAGAAAGAGAACGCTTTCCCTTAAGTATTTTTTCTGTTTTAGTTTTGTTTAAAAAAGATTCAACAGATTCTACCATGCCAAAAAATGATGTTTCTGCAGTATTAGGAATAAAAGAAAAAACAGTGTTTTCTATGTCATTGCCGATATGTTTCAGCACTTCTGGAACAATCAGCTTACCCAACATTTTACGTTCTTTGTATATTTCGGCATCACTCCCACGTGAAAAATAAATACGTTCAAAAGAACACGCTTTGCGTTCTGTTGGCTCCAAAATCTTATTGATTTTCGTTTGTCCTGACTTTTTGGTAATAATGGCGTGTCCTGGGGGAAGCTCATGAACGGATTCATATGCTACATTGAAAACAGTTTGAATTACTGGACGCTCTGAAGCAACCACAACAACCTCATCGTCCATATAATAATAAGCAGGACGGATTCCTGCCGGATCGCGCAAAACAAATGAATCGCCATGCCCTATCATCCCTGCCATTGCATAACCTCCATCCCAATTCTTTGCCGATTTTTTTAAGATCTTTTTCAAGCTTAGACGTTCTGCGATAAGTGGCGAGCACTCCATTTTGGTATAGCCCTCTTTTTTTAGCTTTTTGTACAATTTGGATACCGCATCATCCAAAAAATGACCAATTCGTTCCATAATAGTGATGGTGTCGGTGTACTCTTTAGGGTGTTGACCAATTTCAACTAAATTTTTAAACAATTGACGAACATTAGTCATGTTAAAATTACCAGCGAGGATAAGATTACGGTGCATCCAGTTATTTTGTCTCAAAAACGGATGTACACTTTCAACACTATTTTTGCCAAATGTCCCATAGCGTACATGGCCCAACATTACCTCTCCAAGGTAAGGAACCATCTTTTTCTGTTTTGAAATGTCATTGGAGCAATCAGAGTTTTTAGCCAAAACATCATTGATGCGTTGGTTGATTTGCTCAAATACATCCTGAATTGGCTGTTGTGCTACGGAACGCACTCGGCTGATGTAACGTTCCCCTGGATTCATATCCAATTTGATGCTTGCAAAGCCCGCACCATCTTGTCCTCTATTGTGCTGCTTTTCCATGATAAGGTACATCTTGTTGATGCCATAAAAAGCAGTACCATATTTTTCTTTGTAATATTCAAGGGGCTTTAAAAGGCGTATGTGGGCTATGCCACATTCGTGTTTGATTGCATCACTCATGTGTGAAGATTGTGTTGTGTGTGGTTAGTGTTTGTATAAAATAACATTTCTGCTCTAAAATAGTACAATTTTTAGGTTAGTTCTATATCAAATTGGGTTAAGTTTTTAAATAATTGAAGTCGACGAAAAACTTCTTTTGAATCTAAATTACACATTCTTTCTGTGCCAAACTTTTCTACACAAAAAGAAGCTAATGCAGAGCCGTATATCACCGCTTTTTTCATGTTTTCAAAAGAAAAATCATTTGTTTTTGTTAAAAACCCAGCAAATCCCCCTGCAAATGTATCGCCAGCGCCTGTTGGATCAAAAACTTCTTCTAAAGGAAGTGCTGGCGCAAAAAATACATTATCCTGATTAAACAACAAAGCACCGTGTTCCCCTTTTTTGATCACCACATATTTTGGGCCCATTGCGTGAATCTTTCGCGCTGCAACTACTAACGAACTTTCGTTTGTCAACTGTCTTGCTTCTTCGTCATTTATGGTAATGACATCTACTCTTTTTATAACTTGCATTAAATCTTCTAGAGTGTTGTCCATCCAAAAATTCATGGTATCCAGTATAATTAATGCATTTTTATTTTCAACTTGATCTAAAACACTTGACTGAACTAGGGGGTGTAGGTTTCCTAGTACAACAACGCTTGTATCTTTAAAATTATCTGGCACAACTGGCTGAAAATCAGATAAAACATTGAGTTCTGTAGACAAAGTGTCTCTTGTATTCATGTCATTGTGGTAGCGGCCACTCCAAAAAAATGTTTTCCCAGTGGAGATAATTTCAACCGCAGAAATATCAATGTTGTGACTGCGCAACAGCTCCAAATGGGCTTCTGGGAAATCTCCTCCAACAACCGATACTATAGCACTCTCTATATTAAATTGTGAAGCCGAAAGTCCTATATAAGGTGCAGAGCCTCCTAAAATCTTATCTGTTTTACCAAAAGGCGTTTCAATTGTGTCGAATGCTACAGTACCAACAATGAGGAGTTTATTCATAAAAACAGAAAATTAAAGGGCAAATTTACAAAAAATAATAGGTTAATGGTGTTAAATTTAGACCAAAAAAGTAACCCTCATTTTCTCCCAAAATCTGCTGGGATTTCACCCCATGCTTTGGTTTCCCATTTTATAATTTTAGTCTTAAATGTGTTGTTTTTTAGCCAACGCTCTGCACGGTCTACAAGTTCAAAAACCGGCTGATTGGCCTTCGTGCGTGTCAATTTGGTGTTGCACTTTTTTTTCTTAACCCAACTCATCGCCGTTCTAGAGTCTGTATACAAAATTCTATTGCTGTTTTCTTTTTTTAATAATGCCAAACCATGCACTAGAGCCAAAAACTCTCCAATGTTGTTTGTCGCATCTTGAAAAGGGCCTTTGTGAAAAAACTGGGCTTTTGTTTCTGTATCTACGCCGCGATATTCCATTACTCCAGGATTTCCGCTTGAAGCGGCATCAACAGAAAGAGAATTATAGTCGGGTCGCCCTATCTTCTTCCGCTCAGCTGCAGAAATCAATTCTTTCACTTTTTTACTCTTTCCAATATAATCTTTATAATTTCCTTCAAATGCTTTTTTGGCCAAAGCCTTTGTTGAAAATGACTTGTATTGCGCTCCCTGAAAATTCTTGATTTGCAACTGACAATCAGTCCATGACTCAAAAACCCCTGTTTTATGGCCTCTCCAAACGGTGTAATATTTCTGGTTTGATTTAGCCATTCTTTGTTAAAAGATCTTTTATAACACTAGGAAAGTGCGCCATTTCGAGTTGATGTATTTTTTTAGCAACATCTTCGGGAGTGTCATCATTGTCAACAGTACATTTGGCTTGAAAAACAATAGCACCTTCATCATAATTTGCATTAACATGATGAATAGTAATCCCCGTTTCTTTCACTTTTGCCTCAACGACAGCATTGTGTACATGCATTCCATACATCCCTTTTCCGCCAAAGTTTGGCAATAATGCAGGATGAATATTCACAACTTTATGCTCAAACTTATGAATAATGTGCTCTGGAAATTTCCATAAAAACCCCGCCAATACGATAAAATCTATTTTATATTCTAACAGCCGATTTAAAACTCCCTTTGGCTCTAAAAGTTGAGTTTTGTTGAAAATAAAAGTATCAACATCAAGTGCTTTGGCGCGCTCCAAAACCAATGCATTTGGGTTATTTGAAAGGACCAAAACCACGTTTGCATTGGAGTCTTTTTGAAAAAATTCAATGATATTTTGGGTATTTGAACCAGATCCTGAAGCAAAAACAGCTATTTTTTTCATTATTTTCTGAATATTATGGCTTTTATGACTACAAAAAAAGGAATAAAATATTTAATATCGCCTCAAATTTATAGATCATTCTCTGATATTTAAAAAGATACGGCACATTTTTTGAGTATTCATTCTTTTTAAAATAAAGTTTTTTATTTTTGCACCCTAACTAAAACTTAAAAATAATTTATTATGTCAGACATTGCATCAAGAGTAAAGGCGATTATCGTTGATAAATTGGGCGTTGATGAAAACGAAGTAGTAACTGAAGCAAGCTTCACAAATGACCTAGGAGCCGATTCATTAGATACTGTAGAGCTAATAATGGAATTCGAAAAAGAATTTGATATTCAAATTCCAGATGACCAAGCAGAAAATATTGCAACTGTTGGTCAGGCTATTTCTTACATAGAAGCAGCAAAGTAATATCTATTAATAATTTTTTATGAACTTAAAGCGAGTTGTAGTCACTGGGCTTGGTGCGCTAACGCCTGTAGGAAACAATAAAGACGACTATTGGAATGCCCTAGTGGCAGGAAAAAGTGGTTGTGCTCCTGTGACGTATTTTGACACAGAACATTTCAAGACAAAATTTGCTTGTGAACTTAAAAATTATAATGTCTCTGACTTTTTTGATCGAAAAGAAGCCAGAAAAACCGATAAGTTTGCGCAATATGCTATGGTGGCTTCAGATGAAGCCATCATAGATGCCAAACTTGACTTAGATACCATTAACAAATTTCGTGTTGGAGTTATTTGGGGTGCTGGAATTGGTGGTATTGACACCTTTCAAACAGAGGTTACAAATTTTGCAACAGGGAACGGCACACCGCGCTTCAATCCATTCTTTATTCCAAAAATGATTGCAGATATTGCTCCTGGTAATATCTCTATCAAACATGGATTTATGGGGCCAAACTACACAACCGTATCTGCTTGTGCTTCTTCAGCAAATGCAATCATTGATGCTTTAAATTACATTAGGTTAGGCCATTGTGATATTATTGTGACAGGTGGAAGTGAAGCTACAATTAACGAAGCTGGAATGGGCGGATTCAATGCGATGCATGCCCTTTCAACAAGAAATGAGAGCCCTGAAACTGCTTCAAGACCGTTTGACGCTACACGTGATGGATTTGTATTAGGTGAAGGTGCTGGCGCGCTAGTTTTGGAAGAATATGAACACGCCAAAGCAAGAGGTGCAAAAATTTATGCTGAACTTGTTGGTGGAGGTCTTTCATCAGACGCATACCATATGACCGCTCCGCATCCAGAAGGTATTGGAGTCACTGCTGTGATGAAAAACTGTCTAGAAAATGCTGGGTTAAAACCTGAAGATGTTGATGCTATCAACACTCATGGTACCTCAACTCCGCTGGGCGATGTTGCTGAACTTAAAGCAATTACTAGAGTGTTTGGTGATCATGCTAAAAACATTAATATCAATTCCACAAAATCCATGACAGGACACCTCCTTGGTGCTGCTGGGGCTATTGAAGCCATTGCTTCAATTCTTTCTATGCAACATGGAATTGTACCGCCAACAATCAACCACACCACAGTGGACGAAAATATTGATCCGAATTTAAATCTTACCCTCAACAAAGCTCAAAAGAGAACAGTAAACGTTGCTATGAGCAATACCTTTGGTTTTGGTGGTCATAATGCTTGTGTTATTTTTAAAACCTTAGATGAGTAGGTTTTGAACTATATTCAAAACATACTCAAACTACGCCACAGAAAAAACAACAAACTTAGCAACGCCCTAGAGCCAATATTGGGATTTAAACCAAAGAAAATTCACTACTACGAAAGAGCTTTTACACACCGCTCTACAAATAAAAAAGATGAAATTGGCAATCCATTTAATTACGAACGACTAGAATATGTTGGCGATGCCATTTTAGGCGCTGTTGTAGCACACTATCTCTATGTATCAATTCTTGATGCGAATGAAGGCTATCTTACAAAAATGCGCTCTAAAATTGTAAGCCGTTCACATTTGAATGAAATAGGGAAAGGTCTTCATTTAATCTCTCTTTTAGATTCTAAATTAGAAAACTCTAAATTTGGAGATAATATTCATGGCAATCTGTTTGAGGCGCTTGTTGGTGCTGTTTTTTTAGATCGTGGATACAGCATGAGTGAAAAATTTATTTTTGACAGTGTCATAGACCCTCATGTAGACATTAATCAACTGGAAGGTAAAGTTATTAGCTACAAAAGTCTTATGGTGGAATGGTGTCAAAAGGAGAAAAAGAGAATTAAATATACTCGTTGTCACGATGAAGGTGTTGATGAGGTAAAACATTTCTCAGTTACACTAGAAATTGATGGAAAAATAATTGCGAAAGCCCGCGCCACATCTAGAAAAAAGGCTGAAGAAAAAGTAAGTCAGCGAGGATATTTTGCACTTCAAGATAAAATACAATTCTAAGACAATTGCTAAGAATACTAATTTTACGATATCGTTTTCGTAATAATTTAACACGTAGTCTTCTTATAAATAAGTTCTATTTACGGTTTTATCTCTATATTTACGGCAAAGTTTTGAATTAAATTATGGCAGTACATAAGCTTGTTTTAGATGATTTTGTGGACACTAATTATTCGCTTTTTGCCATCCATTGTGAATTAGAAGATTACCGCCTTGCTTTTTACATAAATCAAGCTCTAAATACACACTTAAAGCGCACAAAAAAGGATGTCGACTTTAGTAATAATATGGCTGCATTTTCTTTATTTGAATGGGAAAATTCAAATTTAAAAACCACTTGGAATTTAATAAAAAATAACTGTCTTGTTGAAGATAATTCAATAGGTTTAGGATTATTTTCTGAGCAAGTTGAGAAAAACTGGACGACCCATTATTTAATTGACGAACACCCAATGGTGGAATATTTTTTAAAAATTAGTGACGGGAATAGTAATAATGACAAAATAGCTCAAGAACTACAGAAAATCCCTGCCATAAACATGTCCTACACCATTAATATTGAAGAACTAAAATCAAAAGATTACTTAATACTAAATTAATGTCATACAAAAGAAAAAAGACCAAAATTGTTGCCACATTGGGCCCGGCCATAGACTCAAAAGAAATGTTGTTAAAAATGGTTGCTACTGGTGTAAATGTCTTTAGAATAAACTTTTCCCATGCCGACTATGACGAAGTGAAAAAAAGAGTTCGTTTTATTCGCGAAATTAATGAAGAGCATGGCTACAATGCAGCAATTTTAGCGGACCTTCAAGGCCCAAAATTAAGAGTTGGCGTAATGAAAGATGATGTTGTAGTAGCGCCGGGAGATGAGATTGTTTTTGCAACCGGAACACGATTTGAAGGCACAAAAGAACGTGTATATATGACGTATGATCGCTTCCCTATGGACACTAAGCCTGGCGAGCAAATTTTGTTAGATGATGGTAAGCTAATTTTTGAAGTTGTGTCCACAAACAATAAAGATGAAGTCAAAGCTAAAGTGATACAAGGGGGGCCTCTAAAATCTAAAAAAGGGGTTAATCTTCCAAATACTAATATTTCTCAGCCAGCGCTAACCGAAAAAGACAAGAAAGATGCACTCTTTGCTATTGAACAAGAGGTAGATTGGATTGCGCTTTCATTTGTGCGCAACCCAGAAGATTTAATGGAACTTGAGGCAATTATTTCTGAACATAGCGACTATAAAATCCCTATTATTGCTAAAATAGAAAAACCTGAAGCTGTCGAAAATATTGATAAAATTGTAGCCTATTGCGATGGACTAATGGTTGCTCGTGGCGATCTTGGTGTTGAAATTCCTGCACATGAAGTGCCACTAATTCAAAAGCAATTGGTTTTGAAAGCAAAAAGTGCTAGAATCCCTGTAATCATTGCAACTCAAATGATGGAGTCAATGATTACTAGCCTAACGCCAACTAGAGCTGAAGTCAATGATGTTGCCAACTCAGTTATGGATGGCGCAGACGCAGTAATGCTTTCTGGAGAAACTTCTGTTGGTCAATATCCTGTTCAAGTCATTCAAAAAATGTCGGACATCATCAAATCTGTAGAAACATCAGATTTAATTCATGTTCCTCAAAAACATCCACACATCAAAACAAAGCGGTACATAACTAAGTCTATTTGCTACCATGCAGCAAATATGGCTAATGAAATCAATGCAAGGGGCATCACAACTCTAACAAATAGTGGATATACTGCTTTTCAAATTTCGGCTTGGCGACCAAAAGCTCACATTCTTGTTTTTTCATCAAATAAAAGAATCATTTCTCGACTCAATTTGTTGTGGGGCGTACGTGCTTTTTATTATGATAAATTTGTATCTACCGATGAAACTGTGGAAGACGTGAATAAGATTGCACTTAAAAAGGGCTATCTAAAAGCTGGTGATATGGTTATAAGTTTAGCTGCAATGCCAATTCAAGAAAAAGGAATGGTAAATACACTACGAGTTACAGAAGTCAAAGAAAACAACTAAAACTCAAACTTTAGCTGGACCGATATATCTTCTGAAATTATTTGTGTTTTAACCTCACTATTTAAATTGGAAATTGATATACCAACAAGGCGGACAGAATTTTGGAGCCTTTCTTGAAAAAGTAACTCTTTTGTGTGTTCTAAAATCACATCCTTAGAAGATATATAATAAGTGAAGGTTTTGCTTCTTGTTTGGAGTTTAAAATCGCTGTATTTTATTTTTAAAGTAATCGTTTTTCCTGCAATTTGTAGGTGCTGCAAACGCTTTGAAACTTCTTGTGCAATTTGGTCTAGCTTATCAATAATAAAAAGTTCACTCGATAAATTATTTGAAAAAGTACGTTCTGCAGCAAGTGATTTTCGAACGCGATTTGGCTTTACAGAACTATTATGAATACCGCGAACTACATTATAATAATAGGCTCCAGATTTCCCAAAATGAGTTTCTAGAAAAGACTCTGACTTTTGTTTCAAATCGAGCCCTGTAAAAATTCCTAGCTCATACATTTTATTTGCTGTTACTTTTCCAATTCCATAAAACTTTCGAATATCCAAAACTTCTATAAATTGTATAACTTCTTCTGGCGGTACAGTTTTTTGACCATCTGGTTTATTATAATCACTAGCAACCTTAGCAATGAATTTATTTATAGAAATCCCTGCAGAAGCCGTAAGCCCTACTTCCTTTCTAATTTTTTCTCTTATTTCTTTTGCAATCAATGAAGCGCTTTGAATTCCCTTTTTGTTTTCAGTAACATCAATATAAGCTTCGTCTAATGAAAGAGGTTCTACAAGTTCTGAGTATTCAAAGAATATTTTTCTTATTCGAGATGATATTTCTTTATAGCGATCAAAACGTGGGGATACAAAAACCAGTTCTGGACAAAGCCTAGCAGCTAGAGCTCCAGACATAGCGCTACGTACACCAAATTTTCGAGCCTCATAACTTGCTGCACTTACCACCCCACGCTGTTTACCACCACCAACAGCTAATGGTAGTCCTTTTAATTTAGGATTATCCATCTGTTCAACAGATGCATAAAACGCATCCATATCAACATGAATAATTTTTCGAATTGGTAAATCGCTCAACATAACGTAAATTTAAGGCTTCTAATTGATACCTTATTTTTTTGTGATAGAAATCGAACGTAAATTTTTAGTCAAAAACGAAACCTACAAAACTGAATCCATCAAAAAACAAATAATAACTCAAGGTTATTTAAGTTCAGATCCAAAGCGTTCTGTTCGCATTCGTATTTGTGAACAAAACGCATTTATTACAATTAAAGGAGAAACTTCAACAAGTGGTACTTCTAGATATGAGTGGGAAAAAGAAATCAATATTGAAGATGCAAAACAATTGATGTTGCTTAGCCTTGACGGTGTTGTCACTAAAATTAGACATGTGATTCATTTTAAAAATCATACATTTGAGGTGGACGAATTTTTAAAAGAAAATAGCGGGCTTGTTATTGCTGAGATTGAACTTTCTAACGAAAATGAAGATTTTGAACACCCTGCATGGCTAGGAGAAGAAGTTACTGGAATAAAAAAATATTACAACAGTCAATTAAGTCAAAATGCTTATATAAACTGGTAAAACAAAAAATAACCCAAAATAAAATAAAGATGTCACAAACAATCAATGTCAAAGAAATCCTTCAAGCCTTAAACATTGAAGGCAATAATGCTGGCACTTCAACAGGGAGTCAATGGTTTTCTTCCACAAATACAATAGCTTCTTTTTCACCTGTTGATGGTTGTCAAATAGGAGCTGTCTCTGAAACTACAGCAGAGCAATATGAAAATGTTATGAGTACTGCTTCAGAAGCCTTTAAAACATGGCGAATCCTGCCTGCACCACAACGTGGAGAAATCGTTAGACAATTTGGTGAGCGCCTAAGAGAACTCAAAGACCCTCTAGGAAAACTAGTGTCTTATGAAATGGGAAAAAGTTTGCAAGAAGGCCTGGGAGAGGTGCAAGAAATGATAGATATTTGCGATTTTGCTGTTGGCCTTTCACGTCAATTACATGGACTAACAATGCATTCTGAACGCCCAGGGCACAGAATGTATGAACAGTACCATCCTTTAGGTATAGTAGGCATTATTTCTGCATTTAATTTTCCTGTTGCTGTATGGGCATGGAACACGGCATTGGCTTGGATTTGTGGTGATGTTTGTGTTTGGAAGCCTTCAGAAAAAACACCATTATGTGGTGTGGCTTGCCAGAAAATTGCTGCAGAAGTTTTTGCAAAAAACAACTTACCAGAAGGAATTTCTTGTTTAATAAATGGAGATTACAAAGTAGGAGAACTCTTAACAAAAGACAAGCGAGTACCTCTAATTTCTGCAACAGGTTCGACAAGAATGGGAAGAATTGTAGCAAAAACTGTTGGAGAGCGCTTAGGAAAATCACTCCTTGAATTAGGTGGTAACAATGCAATTATTGTTACCCCAGATGCTGATATAAAAATGACGGTTATAGGCGCTGTATTTGGCGCTGTAGGGACTGCTGGTCAACGCTGTACGTCTACCCGCAGATTAATAATTCATGAGTCTATTTATGACAAAGTAAAAACAGCAGTGGTAAAAGCCTATAAACAGCTTCGGATTGGAAATCCCTTGGATCAAAAAAATCATGTGGGGCCACTAATTGATACTGATGCTGTAAAAAATTATCAAAATGCATTAGAGGCAGTAGTTGCCGAAGGTGGAAACATTATTGTTGAAGGCGGCGTGTTGCAGGGCGAAGGCTACGAAAGCGGTTGTTATGTAAAACCTGCCATTGCAGAGGCCAAAAATAGTTTTGATATTGTTCAGCATGAAACTTTTGCGCCCGTTCTTTATCTATTGAAATATTCCGGAACCGTAGAAGATGCCATTGCCTTACAAAACAATGTAGCACAAGGATTATCTTCTGCTATAATGACAAATAACCTTCGAGAAGCAGAACTGTTTTTGTCTCATGCCGGTAGCGATTGTGGAATAGCAAATGTCAATATTGGAACTTCAGGGGCAGAAATTGGTGGTGCTTTTGGTGGAGAAAAAGATACCGGTGGTGGCAGAGAATCTGGAAGTGATGCTTGGAAAATATACATGAGAAGACAAACCAACACCATAAATTATACGACAGACCTTCCTTTGGCTCAAGGCATTAAATTTGATTTATAACGGATAAGGTATTTTATTTATTATCAAAAAAGTCACATTAATAATGTGACTTTTTTTTGTTTTATGTGTCTAAACACATACGGTAGCATAATGTTGTGCCACTTATTTAAATTAATAACTAAAATACATGAGTAAAAGAACAATCTACTTGTTAGGGATTTTGGCGACCCTAATCATTGGTTTTTTTCTGCATTGGTATTTCTGTTGCAATGATAATTGTACAAAAGATACTATGACAGACGAAACTTCACAAGGAAATACCCTTGCGCCATTGCCGTTCAAGTTTGAAGACGGTGATATCACCATACGTAGTAATGATAATTTTAATTTTATGTCCTCAAATCATACTATTGTACAACCTCTTTCTGAAGATTTATTGTCTTGTATTAAAGAAATGATTACACATTTTAGTAAAAACAAAGACAAAAAGTTAAACATCTCAGGGTTTTTTAAAGAAGAGGAAAACAACTCCTCCAATTTTGACAATTTAGGAATTGCTCCAGCGACAGCCATAAAGAGATTCTTAATTGAACATGGATTATCTGCCAATCAGATTTCTGCTTTTGGAAAAAAAAATAACACTCTTGTTCCAAATCAAAACGACATTCTTTATGGGCCTTATGCATTTACTGTGGGAAGTCTTAATGGAACTGAGAGCAATTCTGAAAGGATCAATACTTTGAAAAAAAGTATAATGAAGGATCCTGTTCTCATCCACTTTTCAAAAACTAAATCCTCCACTGTTTTGAATACAAAACAAAATAAAAGCTTTGGCTAATTATCTAAACTCATCAGATGATACAAGTTGTACTATTGTGGGGCATACCGATAGTGCATGGTCTGATAAAAGTAACATGAGGCTTGGCAAAAAAAGAGCTGAGTTTACAAAAAGAAAATTACTAGAATATAACGTTGATAGGGCAAAGATTAAAACAACTTCAAAAGGTGAAACTGCTCCTATTGCAACAATCAAAACCGAAAAGGGGAAAGCCAAAAACAGAAGAACAGAAGTAATAATAAATTAAAATAAAACACTATGAATACATGTATATTAATCCATTTACGTGTTGGAGTTTTATCAGCAATTTTTGGATGTCTATTAGGAAGATTATTTAGAAAAAGAGATTGTGGAAATTGTGACGAATGGAAAAAAAAGATTATAGATCTTGAAAAAGAATTGAGCGCTTGTAAAGATAAAAATAGTGCTTTACACAAGCGATCTCTCGCAGCTAATACTGCAACTACATCAACAGCATACGCTTTTGACAGTGTTTTGGCAAAAAGCATATTTGGTAAAAATATCAAAGAAAATGACCTCACTATTGTTGAAGGGATTGGTCCAAAAATTCAGGAACTTTTTCATAAAAATAATATCAAAACTTGGAAATCGTTGTCAAACTGTAGTGTTCAAAAATGTCAATCTATACTTGATGATGCAGGTGAAGCCTACAGAATTCACAATCCTGGAACATGGCCAAAGCAAGCAAGAATGGCCTATGAAGGAAAATGGGAAAAACTACTTAAATGGCAGGAAGAATTGGACGGCGGAAAATAATTAAATATTAGAACGAAATTAAATCCCTACAAGTGTAGGGTTTTTTTAATTGTACTTCACTTTTCGTAAAATACGAATAGTCTCTTTATACAGGTTGTACATATTCTCACTATGTTTTGCCAGTAAAGGTTTGGACGCCTCTAGCTGATGTAATGCCAAGTCGAAACCATTGAAGTGACAAATTAAATATGTGATAGGAAGATTTTTTAAATCCTCTTGTTCGTGTTTTTTTAATGTTTTTTGCGTCTTTAATTTTTCCAACAAAGCATTGTTGATGTTATAAATATGATGGAGCGTCTTTTTGTCATAAACTGGCGGTTGAAACAATAGCTTGGTTTCAATATTGTATTGAGCATTATCAAAAAAAGTGATACTTGTTTCTTCAAGTTTTAAATATTTGTTTTGTCCATTTAGTCCAAAATTTACATATTCAACAATCTGAAAACAATCAGAATCATAATGGATTTCAACCTCATCAAGTGTAGAATAAAAAAGACGTACCTGTTCGTTAATAAGTTCAATATCAACTCTTGAATAAAAGGTTTGATTTTTTACAACTTTCTTTTGTCCCGACCAACACATCACGAAATATTCTTTAAAAACATGATATGTAGGGCTGTAGTCTTTTCTATTGTTCATAAAGTCAAATACACCGTCCAAGGTATATTGTATGTTATTTTGGGCGTGCTGCTCAATAGCTTCAACAATTTTTGAATTGCTATCATTCAGCTGCAAATCAAACACCTTTGGCATGCTCATACTGCCATCTCTGAAAAAAACGGACCCTCCATAGTATTTCCAAATATTCTTTCGTAATGATGTAATGGTATTGTTTGATTTTGCTCTAATTGTAACCAACCCAACTACTTTGTCATCTGAAAGATGAGGAAAAGGAATGTTTTCATACTGAATTACTGGCGGATACTCTAGATAAGCATTGATTAAATTCTGAATTTTACTATCATCAAAAAAATCTACACCAATAATTTCGTTTGACGGATCATCTATACCAATTATAATGTAGGAATTATTCTTTGGATTACTGTTTGAAAGTGCACAAATGTGCTTCAAAAATTTTGCTTTGCCCTCTTTTTCAGAAATATTAATTTGCCGCTTTTTATCATAAAAACTATTCTCATCATTATGAGCTAATAGGTTTTTTATCAATAAGCGTTTATTAATCATATGAATTGATTTTAGGGAACGTCATGTCCCTGGCTTGCAACTAGAATCTTGAACCAATCTTCTGTCGATAATTTTATGGAAAGTGCTCGGATAGCATATTGAATTCGATCTTTTTTTGTTGTTCCAATTATGGGATGAATTTTTGAAGGATGCTTCAAAATCCAGGCCAAAAGTAATTGATCTTCGCTTGAGTTGTATTTTGTTGAAAGCTCAGAAAATTGTTTTTTCAGTCGCTGTTTTTTAGCATCGTCTTCTAAATTGAAATATGACCGGAGTGGTCCCCAAGCCATGGGTATAATTTTATGTTGTAATATATTATCTAAAGTACCATCAAATAGTGCATCGTGTTGTACAACTGAAAATTCAATTTGATTAATGTCTATTAGACCTTCAGACATCATTAACTCCATATGTGAAGACGAAAAATTTGATACCCCAAAACTTAAGATTTTACCGTCTTTCTTTAAATCTTCTGCAGCGCTCATTACATCTTCTGGATGCATCAGAGGGCTGGGGCGGTGAATTAAAAGCGCGTCTAAATAATCTGTTTTAAGGTGTTTTAAGGACTCTTCAGCTGAGGCGATGATATATGCTTTTGAAGTATCGTAATGAATGATGTCATTAGATCTGTTTTCACTAATGTATTGTATGCCACATTTAGAGATAAATTGAACCTGATCTCTTTGCAATGAGCTTCTAGAAAAGGCTTGTCCAAAAGCAGCCTCCATTGTATATCCTCCGTAAATGTCGGCATGATCAAAAGTGCTTATACCATTTTCAAAAAAAAAGGTGATCAAATTACACATTTCTAAAGTGCTTAATTCCTTCCCCCATTGACCCCAAAACATTGTTCCAGCAATTAGTTTTGAGTTTAAACTTTTTGGCATGATATTTTTTAACAATAAATTTAAAAAACAAAAGGCTTTTATCTCTCAAAAAAATATTTATTTTTAACCAATTATTAACAGATACAACAGAATAAATTTAACATATTGCATTAAGCAGTAACAATTTAATAGAGCCCGAATAATGGAAGAAAATGTACAAACCGTTGACATTAAATCGATAAACGAAAAAATTGAAAAACAAAGTGCTTTTATTGACCTACTTACATTGGAAATCAATAAGGTCATTGTTGGTCAAAAACACATGATTGAGCGCCTTCTTATTGGGCTTTTAGGTCAAGGGCATGTTTTACTAGAAGGAGTTCCCGGGTTGGCCAAAACGCTCGCTATTAATACCCTGTCACAAGCCGTTTCTGGAAGCTTCAGCCGAATTCAATTTACGCCAGACTTACTCCCTGCAGATGTCGTTGGAACACTTATTTACAATATAAAAGCTAATGATTTCAATATCAAAAAAGGGCCCATTTTTGCCAACTTCGTTTTAGCTGATGAAATCAACAGAGCTCCTGCAAAAGTGCAATCGGCTCTGCTTGAAGCCATGCAAGAAAAACAAGTTACTATTGGTGATGAAACTTTTATTTTGGAAAAACCATTCTTAGTAATGGCCACTCAAAACCCTGTTGAGCAAGAAGGAACATACCCTCTTCCTGAGGCTCAAGTGGATCGTTTCATGTTAAAAACAGTGATTGATTATCCAAAATTAGAAGACGAACAACTCATTGTTAGAGCAAATCTAAAAGGCGCTTTTGAAAAAGTTAAGCCCGTAGTAAGTGTAAAACAAATTTTGGAGGCCCAAAAAGCAGTTCGTGAAGTATATATGGACGAAAAAATTGAAAAATATATTCTTGATATTGTCTTCGCAACACGCTATCCTGAGCGCTATAAATTAGACGAAATAAAACCCCTAATTTCTTTTGGAGCATCACCAAGAGGAAGTATTAATTTGGCAACTGCAGCAAAATGTTATGCGTTTATAAAACGTCGTGGATATGTCATTCCAGAAGATGTTCGCGCAGTTGTTTTGGATGTACTTCGCCACCGAATAGGAATTACTTATGAGGCCGAGGCCGAAAATATTACCTCAGAAGATATCATCTACAAAATCGTTAATGTTATTGAGGTTCCTTAACAGGGTTTAACTCAACAATTAGCATTTCAAAAACCACACTCACAATTCTAATGGACACGAAAGAGCTCCTAAAAAAAGTACGTAAAATTGAAATCAAAACACGGCGGTTGTCCGATCATGTTTTTGGTGGAGAGTACCATTCGACTTTTAAAGGGCGTGGAATGACTTTTTCGGAAGTGCGACAATATCAATTTGGAGATGATGTTCGAAATATTGACTGGAATGTAACGGCTCGATACAATGAGCCTTATATCAAGATTTTTGAAGAGGAGCGCGAACTAACCATGATGCTAATGGTAGACGTGTCAGGTTCCGAAAACTTTGGAACTTATGGGCAATTTAAAAAGGAATACATCACCGAAATTGCTGCAACATTGGCGTTTTCTGCAACACAAAATAACGATAAAATTGGTCTTATTTTGTTTTCAGGAGTTATAGAGCTTTATATTCCACCAAAAAAAGGACGATCTCATGTCTTACGAATCATTAGAGAATTATTAGAATTTAAACCTCAAAACAAGCAAACAAATATTGCTGAAGCACTCAAGTTTTTATCAAATGTTATGAAGAAAAAAGCTATTGTTTTTATGCTTTCTGATTTTATTGATGACAACTATCAACACAACTTAAAAATTGCCTCTGGTAAACATGATATAACTGGTATTCGAATTTTTGATAAAAATGAAATTGAAATACCAAACTTAGGCGTTGTTCAAATGGTAGATCAAGAAACAGGACGCTCATCCTTAATCAATACAGCTTCAAGAAAAATAAGAAATAATTATGCTAAAAACTACCAAACACAAGTCGAATATTTCAAGGACAGTTGTAAAAAAGCAGGGGCAGGTTATCTTGATTGTGGGTTGGACGAAAGTTATGTAAAAAAATTATTGGGCTATTTCAAACAAAGAGCATAAGACTTTTAAATGACAAAAAACGCTAGACATATCAAATTATGGAATAAGAAGATTGTGTTCTTGGGTATGCTTTTAGTTTATTCTTTTATTGGTAATGCACAAGTTAAAACTTCTATTGATTCTACTTCCATTAAGATTGGTGAAGAGCTGTTATATACTATTGAAATTGAGACAGACAGTGCAGCACTTGTATCATTCCCCGAAGGACAAACATTTCAACCAATGGAGGTCATTGAAAGCTATCCTGTTGATACCGTTTTAAGTGATATTAGATCAAAACTCACAAAAAAATACGGCATTACACAATTTGATTCGGGAGCTTACACCATACCGAGACAAAAAGTATTAGTTGGAGGTAAAGTTTTATACTCCGACTCTGTTCAAATATCAGTTCAGCCTGTTCTTGTTGATACTACAAAACAAAAGTTGTATGATATAAAACCTCTAATTGCTGTTGAAAAACAATTGTCGGTTTGGGAAAAATTTTGGTGGGGTTTTGTGCTTTTATTGGTTGTTATAACTAGTGCTTTATATTGGTTCTTTTTTCGGAAAAGAGCATTAACAGAAGAGGAGAGAATAGCGGCATTACCACCATACAAACAAGCAAAATTAGCGCTTAGTAAACTTGATGAGCAAATCTATTTTGAAAATCAAAAAATTAAAGAGTACTATTCTGATCTTACTTTTATACTTCGAAAATACCTCAACGAAAAAGTATATGACCAATCACTTGAAAGCACAACAGAAGAGCTTGTGACTCGACTAAATTTGCTTAAAGACTCTAAAGATGTTTTGATTAAAAAAATTACTATTGAAAATATTCAAGAAATTCTAAAGCGTGCTGACCTTGTAAAATTTGCAAAGTCCAAGCCTGACTTTGAAATCGCTAGAATGGACAAGCAAATTATTAACAAAGAAATTGATCATGTTAAAGAGGGATTGCCAGAGCCTACAGAAGAGGAGTTATTAAAAGATTTAGAATATCAAAAAGAAATAGAGGGAAAACAAAGACGTAGAAAAATAAAAATAATAGGTCTTTGTATTATTGGTACTTTGATTGCTTTTTTTGTTGGTTTTGGAATACATTCTGGATTTACAACAGCAAAAGACACGTTGTTGCGCCACCCAAGTAAATTACTGTTAGAAAATAAAAACTGGGTAAGAAGCGAATATGGGGCTCCTGGAATTATTGTTCAAACCCCCGAAGTTTTAGAGCGGCAAATGCCTGTAAAAACTGATAGTGTTAATGCCAATTTTAATACTAAAATTTTTAGTTTTAAAAACTCTAAAGTCCCTTTAGAGATAACTGTAAAAAGCTCTGTTTTAAGTTCAGATGACAATTCTGACAAGTCATCTTCAGAGGCCATAGACCTTGTTGGTGTAGCCAATAAGGAACTTACTATACTAGAGAAAAAGGGTGCTGTTAATCTTATTCCAAGAACAGAGCAGTTTATCACTCCAAATGGCCAAGAAGGTTTAAAAACGTATGGTACTACATCTCTAAATTTTGAAACTGGAGAATTTGCTGAAGGTAACTTTATAATTCTAGGATTTTCTACCTCGAAAGTACTTCAACAGTTGGTCCTGGTTTGGAAGTCCGATGATATTTATGCTACCGAAATGGCAAATCGTATTTTAAATTCTGTTGAATTGATAAAAGATAATCAAGAGTGATGCTAGAAGGAATTGAATTCACACATAAAGAATTACTTTGGTTGCTTTTAGTCATCCCCGTGCTTTTGCTATGGTATATTTTAAAGCATAAAAAACAAACTGCTATTTTAGAAATCTCTACTACTAGTGGCCTTTTGAAGGGAAATCAATTTTGGACAATTTTAAAACACAGTTTGTTTGCTCTAAGGGCCCTAGCGATTACGCTTATTATTGTTGCAATGGCAAGGCCTCAAACTGTAGATGTTTCAACAAAAACAAAAACGACTCGTGGTATTGATATTGTAATGGCTATTGATGTTTCTGCGAGTATGCTCGCCAAAGACTTAAAGCCCAATAGACTAGAGGCCTTAAAAAAGGTGGCCAGTAAATTTATAAATAGACGCCCCAACGACAGAATTGGGCTAGTAGAATATGCAGGGGAAAGTTACACGCGAACCCCCGTTACAAGTGATAAAGGGATTATTCTTAAATCATTAAGGGACATAAAATACAACACCATCATTACAGGTGGCACCGCTATTGGTATGGGGCTAGCTACTGCAGTCAATCGCTTAAAGGAAAGTAAGGCAAAAAGCAGAATCATTATTTTACTTACAGATGGTGTGAACAACTCTGGCTTTATTGATCCAAAAACCGCCAGCGAGCTGGCAGTAGAATATGGCATAAAAACATACACTATTGGACTGGGGAGCAACGGAATGGCGCTCTCGCCTGTGGCAATAAATAATGGAAAATTTCAATACTCTAGAATTCAAGTTGAAATTGATGAAAAACTATTAAAAGAAATTGCATCTGAAACTGGAGGGAAATATTTTCGAGCAACAAACAACAAAAAATTGGAAGACATCTATGATGAAATTGATAAACTTGAAAAAACAGAAATAGAAGAATTTAAGTATTATAATTATGAAGAAAAATTTCGTCCTTTAGTGCTACTAGCGTTAGGCTTATTGGTTTTAGAGTTTTTACTTCGACATACCCTTTTAAGAAGTTTTATATAATTATGTTTCAATTAGAAAATGACATATGGTTTTGGCTTTTATTTGTTCCTTTAGGAATGCTGTTATTATTCCTCTGGACACAACTTTGGAAAAAAAGAACGAAGCGTAAATTTTCAGATTTGAAGCTTCTAAAACGTCTTAGCCCAGATCAATCTTTGTTTAAATCTGTTTTAAAATTTATTACACTTTCTCTAGGTTTTCTCTGCTTAATTATTGCGCTGGTCAATCCAAAAATTGGCACTTCTTTACAAACTGTAAAAAGAGAAGGGGTTGATATTGTCTTTGCCATAGATGTTTCGAAAAGTATGCTCGCTGAAGACATCGCACCGAGCAGACTAGAAAAGGCAAAGCAACTAACTACTCAAATCATCAATAACCTTGTAAGCGACAGAGTTGGAATAATTGCATATGCTGCAAAAGCGGTACCTCAGCTTCCAATTACAACAGATTATTCTGCTGCAAAAATGTTTTTACAAAACATGAATACTGATATGCTTTCATCGCAAGGAACAGCCATTGACGAAGCTATACAATTATCAAGAAGCTACTATAATGACGAAGAACAAACAAATCGTGTTTTGGTTATTATTTCTGATGGAGAAGACCACAACAATTTAAGTCTTGATGTGGCAGAAGCAGCTGCAAAGGAAGGCATAAAAATATTTACTATTGGGGTGGGAACAGAAAAAGGAGGTCCTATACCAATCAAACGAAATGGTATTGTAATAAGCTATAAAAAAGACCAAAACAATGCAACTGTAATTACAAAATTGAATAAAAAAACACTTTCGAAAATTGCAAGTGAGGCAAATGGTACATATGTTGATGGTAAAAATACCAGTGATGTAGTAGAAACTATTGGGGATATTTTGAATAAAATGGACAAAAAAGAATTTGAAGCCAAAGAATTTGCAGAATTTAAAGATCAATTTCAATGGTTTTTGGGATTAGGACTTTTCTTTTTAATTTTGGACGTCCTGTTTCTAGAACGTAAAACAGCTTGGCTAAAACGCCTAAACTTATTCAATGAAAACCTATGAAAATAAGTACAAAAAAAGATATTAATTATTATCGTCTAAATCATCGTTTAATTAGACTTATACTACTTATTCTTTTATTTAGTAATTTTTCATTTGCTCAAGAATTAGATAACCTTCAAGTTGAATCCGACGCTCTTGTTTATGAAGGAAATTTGGCGTCAAAAGAAAACTTTATTGAAGCGGAAAAATCTTACAGAAAAGCAATATCAAAAAAAGAAACAAATGCCAAAGGCGCATACAATCTAGGCAGTACATATTACAAATCTGAGCTTTATGATGAGGCAATTTCGAAACTTATAGAAGCAACAAAAAATGGTTCTAAGGAAGAGAAACACCGGGCATTTCATAATATTGGGAACACGCTCATGCAAAATAAAAAATGTAGAGAAGCTGTTGAAGCCTATAAAAATGCATTAAGAAATAATCCCTCTGATGATGAAAGCCGCTATAATTTAGCACTTGCAAAAGAATGTGCCAAAGAACAAGGCGGTGGCGAGAGTGAAGACGAGAAAAAAGATAAAGAAAAGGACGAAAATAAAAAGGAAGACCAAAAAGAAAATAGCGACAAACAACAGGACAAAAACGAACAAAATAAAGATCAAAACGGAGACGACAAAGAAGAGAATGAAGGGTCCGACAAAAAGGATAATAAAGGAAACCCAAAAGATCAAGAAGGTGATCAAAAAAATCCTGATCAAAAAAATAAAAACCAACAAGGTAAACTCTCTCCTCAGCAAGTCAAAAACCTGCTTGAGGCAATGAATAATGAAGAAAAAAAAGTTCAAGAAAAAATGAATGCGTCCAAAGTAAAAGGTGTACAAGTAAAAACAGATAAAGATTGGTAATTTATGAAGTTTAGATTTCTATTATTATTGATTTTTCTATCGAGTTTTGCCATGTCTCAGGTTAAATTCGAGGCAAAAACAAGTAAAACACAGCTTGGAGTGAATGAACGATTGCGTATTGACTTCACCATGAATGAAGACGGTGATAACTTTATACCTCCAAGTTTTGAGAATTTTAAGGTCGTTGGTGGGCCAAGTCAATCCATTAACAATTCTTGGGTTAATGGCGTACGTTCTTTTTCAAAAAGCTATACCTACTTCTTGGCTCCCAAAAAAAGAGGAGTCTTTACAATTGGGCAATCAAGCATTGAAATTGATGGTATTACATACAAAACTTCTCCAATAAAAATTAAAGTCACTGCTGCTGTTGATATTCCAAAAGATCCAAACGATCCAAATTATATTGCTTCAGAAAGCATCCATTTAGTGGCTGAGGTTTCAACAACAAATCCCTATTTAAATGAGCCTGTTAGTGTTATTTATAAACTTTATGTTGCAGAAAACACGGGAGTCAGAAATTGGTCTGAACTGGACAGCCCTAGGTATAACGATTTTTGGAGTCAAAACATTGAAGTTAAAAGGCAAAATGTTAAAGAGGGTAAATATAAAGGAGAAAACTACCGTTATGTTGTTTTAAAGAAGACAGTGCTTTACCCTCAAAAAACAGGGAAATTAAGTATTGAACCACTTACCTTAGACGTTAGTGTTGAGGTGCCCTCTAAAAGAAGAGATGTTTTTGGTCGTTTGATGATGACCACTACAAATCGGACTGTTACTGCCGGAAAAAGAACAATTGATGTCAAACCATTGCCAAGTAATGGAAAACCAAACGATTTTTCTGGAGCTGTTGGAAACTTTGAGTTTAATATAACTTCAAATAAAAACACCCTGAAAGCAACAGAAGCTTTTGATTTAAAACTTGAAATCTCTGGAAAAGGAAATTTAAAATTATTTAAACTTCCAAAACCTAATCTTCCAAGCGCTCTTGAAGTTTATGAACCAGAGCATTCCGAAAAAGTTTCTACCAGTCTATCTGGAATGAGAGGGAGTATTTCAGATACATATACTATTGTGCCAAATGCACAAGGGCGATATCCAATTCCAACGGTTTCCTTTTCCTATTTTGATCTCAATACAGAAACCTATAAAACACTTACCTCTAATGAACTGGTAGTGTCTGTAACTGAAGGTCCTGGGCTTAACTCTAATGAAAATACCGCTTCGGAAGAAGTGCAAAAAACCAATGTAACCACTTTATCAAAACAATTCTCTTCATTCAAATCTAATGGCGATTTAAAGCCAATAACTGAAACAAAATTTTATAATACATCTTTGTTTTGGTGGTTGTTTTTAGGTCCTTTGCTATTGATTCCTTTGGTTATTGTTATCACTCAAAAACAAGGAAAAAGGGCTTTAGATGTAGAAGGGAATAAAATACGAAAAACGAACAAGCTGGCACGAAAATATCTAAGTTCTTCAAAAAAAGCAATCGGAGAAAAGGAAACATTTTATGTAGCTTTAGAACGGGCTTTACACAACTATCTTAAATCTAGATTAAAAATAGAAACTAGTGATTTTAGCAAAGAAAAAATTGACCACCTTTTAACTAAAAAAGAGGTTCAAAGAGAAACAATCTCTCAATTTTTAGGCGTTCTAAAATCTTGTGAGCTTGCGCGATATACCCCGCTAGGCGTTGCAGATATGGAGCATGATTATCAAAAAGCCGTTGAAACCATAAACACACTTGACAAACAACTAAAATAGCATGAAAAATATAATTATTCTTTTCTTTTGGTTGATTGGATCTCTTGGGTATTCCCAAGATAATTTGCAGTTTGATCAAGCTAACTCACTATACAACAATGGAAAGTATGACGCTGCAATTTCAGCTTATGAAAACATTCTAGAAAAAAATATGCACTCTAGTGCGTTGTATTTCAATATGGCTAATTGTTATTATAAATTGAACAAAATTGCTCCTAGTGTATATTATTATGAGAAAGCGTTAAAGTTATCCCCCAACGATAAAGACGTTCAAAACAACTTGAGTTTTGCACAACAAATGACCATCGATAAATTTGATACAATTCCTGAGTTAGGAACATCTAAACTTTATAAAAAAACAGCACAAATATTTAGTCTTAACGGGTGGGCAATCTTATGTATTTTGCTCATGTGTGTGGGGGTTGGGTTTTTTATTGCGTATTTCCTTTCTTACAATACAAAAACAAAAAGGTTCTTTTTTATAATGGGGGTCATATCTGTACTAATTCTCATTATATCTTTTGTTTTACTGAACAAAAAAATAGACTTAGACAATGAGCGTTATGGCATCATTTACCCACAAGAAATTAGTGTAAAAACGGAGCCGAATCTAAGAAGTGAAACTGCTTTTGTTTTGCACGAAGGAACAAAAGTACAAATAATAGAATCATACAAAAATAACTGGTTAAAAATTAAACTTATAGACGGAAATATTGGATGGATTTCCAACAATTCTATCAAAGAATTCTAATTTACTTACTATGATATAAAACATTATATTTTCTTTACATACATTTTTTAAGCCCTAAACTAAATTCCATGAAAAACACAAACAACCTATTCTCAAACCTTAAAGGTGACGCCTTTGGCGGTATCACTGCAGGAATCGTAGCATTGCCACTGGCGCTAGCCTTTGGCGTATCTTCTGGTCTTGGCCCAAGTGCTGGACTTTATGGTGCTATTTTTATAAGTTTTTTTGCTGCACTTTTTGGTGGAACAAACACACAAATCTCAGGTCCAACTGCACCAATGACCGCGGTAAGTATGGTTATTATTGCTGGTATTGTTGCTGCCAATGATGGTAACATAGAAAAAGCTTTACCGTCTATTTTAATGGTGTTTTTATTGGCAGGAATAATGCAAATTGGACTCGGTTTTTTAGGACTCGGAAAATATATAAAATACATTCCTTACCCTGTTGTTTCTGGGTTTATGACGGCAATTGGTGTCATTATTCTTTTAGCTCAAATCTTACCCTCTTTGGGTTACAATCCAAAAGAAGATTTAGAGTATGTAGATCAGTTTAAGCCACAAGCAGAGGAAATTATTCTTGAAAATATTTTAAGAGATGAAGCCGGAGAGGGAATTCTTGTTTTAGAAGATTTTAAAGAGACTATAAAAAGAGCAAATGAAATTTCTGAGGCAAATATTCTTAGAGAATCCAAAACTCTTGCTGCTAAAGAAGCTTCCGGAACTATTGGTGCGTTAAAAGTCATGCCGAGAGCTCTAAGAAATATCAATTGGCTTGAATTTCTTTTGGCACTAGGAACTATAATAATCATATATGGATTTAAAAGAATTACTAAAGCAGTGCCAAGCACCTTGGTTGCGCTTATTGTAATGTCTGGCGGAGCTATCGCATTAGGTTTGGATTATAAGCCTATAGAAAAAATCCCCGAAGGACTCCCTATTCCTCAATTAAATATGTTTTCTAATATTAGTTTAAACAGTATTAGTCCCTATGTGTTTACAGCACTCGCACTATCTCTTCTTGGGGCAATTGATTCGTTGTTAACAAGCGTTGTGGCCGACAATATGACAAAAACCAAACATAATCCCAACAAAGAACTTGTGGGGCAAGGTATTGGAAACAGTATTGCTGCAGTGTTTGGTGGAATTCCTGGTGCTGGTGCTACAATTCGTACTGTTGTTAACATTAATGCCGGTGGAAAAACAAGACTTTCTGGAATGGTTGCTGGTGTTTTGTTGCTTTTTGTTCTTTTGGTGCTAGGGCCTATTGCCTCTAAAATCCCTGCCGCAGTGCTTTCTGGCATATTGATTACTGTTGGAATTGGCGTTATGGATTATAAAGGGCTAAAGGCAATCCCTATATTACCCAAAGACATTGCACTTGGGCCAATAAAATTAAGTTCCGAAGTTTTAATCATGTTAGTTGTTTTAATGTTATCAACGTTTTGGGATTTAATTTTTGCTGTAGGAATTGGACTCCTCATTTCATGTTTAATGTTTATGAAGCTTATTGGTGATCTTACAGCCGAACGCTCAGAACTTGATACTTTGAAGGAAGAAGCATGGCCAGATGAAATAGATTTTCCAAAAAATTTAAAAGGAGAGGTTTTTATAAAACACATCAAAGGCCCACTATTTTTTGGATCAACTTCTGAATTTCAACAGTTATGTAAACAAATTCCAGATGAAGCAAAAACAGTTGTGATTCGACTAAGTAGAATGCAATACATGGACCAATCTGGCTTGTATGTGATGGAAGATACACTTCAAGATTTAAAAGCTAAAGGTGTAGGCGTGATTTTCGTGGGGCTTCTAAAACAGCCTAGATACATGATGGAACGCATTGACATTATTCCAGATTTTATTCCTGAGGGAAAAATTTTTCAATCATTCAAAGCTTATTTAAAAAGTCTATCAAAATAGCTCTTTATTCTTGCTCTGAATTTTTAATTTTTGGTATCTCTAGTTTCTTATCCTCATTAATAAATTGAGGTAAAATCATTGGCGCTATTGATGCGACTGGTTTGTATAAAATTGAATCTTCCAATTCTTCCTCTGAAACCAATGAAAGCGTGTTGTTGAAACGATCAAAAACAAGTAATAAAACAGAAAGAATAAGTGCAATTTTTAACCCTCCGAAAAGCGCGCCTAATAGTTTATTAATAACACCAAGGGCTGCAAAGTTTGCAAGTTTTGTCAATGCTTTTCCAGCAAGAGATATCGCCAAAACAATAACAACAAAAGTGATTATAAAAGAAGATATGTTTATTTTTTTTTCTGACCAATCCACATAATTTGATAAAAATTCTGCAGCATAATTGCTAAAATGAACCGCTCCATATACTCCCAACATTAACGCCAAAAGTGACGCCACCTCTACAAATAAGCCTTTAAAAAAACCTTTAATAATTCCATAAATAATAAGAGCTCCAAGGATAATATCAATAACAGGCATAAAAAGAATTTGAGTTAATATTTCTTTAATGTGAAATTTGAGTCTAAATTTACAAAATAAATTATGGCAAGAGACGAAAAACTAAAAAAACGCTGGGAAACACTTGTAGAGAAACTCTCTCTTCGCTTTACCGATGGTGTGCCATTGGACCTCGATGGAATTATTTATCTCATTGGTGTACAAGAGCTTGGGCAGCTTCATCGCCGCTTCAAAAAAGATGAAAAACTCAACTTGATGCATATTGCCATTTGTCGACTTTTATTGCCATATGGGTATTACGAACTTGATTTTGTTGATGAAGATGGTTGGCCACATTATAAAATAAAGGCACAATTACCAAATTTGAAAGCAGGTGAACAAAGCATTTTAATGAAAGAAGCTATTGTAAACTATTTTCTCGAACACGAATTTATTAGATAAGATTTCTTAAATTTGGCTTTTATTTCAAAACCATGATTGACCGCATTCAAAAATTAATTGACGAAGCGAATAGTTTTACAACAAACTCTGCTGCTGAACTTGAGGCTTTTCGTATAAAGTTTTTAGGCAAAAAAGGGCTTTTAAATGATTTGTTTGCTGACTTCAAATCTGTGCCAAATGAACAAAAAAAGGCCTACGGTCAAGCCATAAATACACTAAAGTCTACAGCACAAGAAAAAGTAAATTCTCTTAAATCGTCCCTAGAAAGCAACAATTCAAATGCTTCATCTTTAGGAGATTTGACACGTCCAGGTGAGCCTATAAAAATTGGCAGTCGACACCCAATCTCTTTGGTGAAAAATCAAATTATAGACATCTTTTCTCGAATAGGATTTAACGTTAGTGAAGGGCCAGAAATTGAAGATGATTGGCATAACTTTACGGCTTTAAATTTACCAGAGCATCACCCTGCAAGAGATATGCAAGACACTTTTTTTGTACAAACAAACCCTGATATCTTGTTGCGGACTCACACAAGTTCTGTTCAAGTTCGTTATATGGAAAACAACAAGCCGCCTATTCGGACAATATCTCCCGGAAGAGTCTACAGAAATGAAGCCATATCTGCGCGTTCTCATTGCTTTTTTCATCAAGTTGAGGGCTTGTATATAGACAAAAATGTAAGTTTTTCCGATTTAAAACAAACCCTTCAATATTTTACAACTGAACTTTTTGGTAAATCAAAAATTCGTCTTAGACCCTCATATTTTCCATTTACAGAACCAAGCGCTGAAGTGGATGTGTACTGGGGGTTAGAAACTGAAACTGATTATAAAATGACAAAAGGAACTGGTTGGCTTGAAATTATGGGATGTGGAATGGTAGATCCAAATGTTCTTGAAAATTGTGGAATTGACTCCAAAAAATATACTGGATTTGCTTTTGGAATGGGGATAGATCGTATTGCTTTGTTGCTGCATCAAATCAATGATATTCGCTTATTAAGCGAAAATGACTTACGCTTTTTGGAGCAATTTAAAAGCACTCTATAGCACCCCCCAATAAAATACTAATTAGTCTAAATTTTCAGTTAATTTCTTAAGTGCTTGTTTGGGGTTCTTGTTGTTATATAGCACCCCATATACCATGTCAATAATTGGAGTTCTTGCAGAATTTTCAGGATTTTGATTAATTTTATAAGCACTTTTGGTCGCATAATAACCTTCTGCAATCATATTCATCTCCATTTGTGCAGACTTCACAGTATAGCCTTTACCAATCATATTGCCAAACATTCTATTTCTAGAAAATGTAGAATACCCTGTGACCAACAAATCACCTAAATAGACCGTTTCGTTGATTTTTCGTTTCATCTTGTAGACTTTCTTTATAAAACGCTTCATTTCGCGAATAGCGTTGCTCATCAAAACACTTTGAAAATTATCGCCATACCCCAATCCATGAGCAATTCCTGCTGCAATAGCGTAAATATTTTTCAACATGGCTGCATACTCTGCTCCTACAACATCATCATGAATTTTTGTGTTTATATAATGACTAGAAATTTGATTTGCTATGGCCTTTGCTGTAGCTTTATTTGTACAGGCAATGGTTAAATATGAAAGTCGCTCTAATGCCACCTCTTCGGCATGGCATGGCCCCACTAAAACCGCAATTTGATCGAAAGGGACGTCTAGTTGTTGATGAAAATGCTCTCCAACCAAAAGGCTTGTTTCTGGAACTATTCCTTTTACGGCAGATAAAATAATTTTATCTGAAATATTGACATTTAACACTTGGAGTTGCTCGTAAATAAATGCTGATGGAATCGCAAAGACTAACACATCTGCTGAACACGCTACTTTATTAATATCATCACTCAATACAAGTCGGTTGACATCAAACTCAACCGAACTTAAATAAGATGGGTTGTGTTGCTCTTTTTTTATGTACTCAATTGTTTGTGATTTACGTATATACCAACCTACAGACTCTGTTTTTTCACACAACATTTTTACAATTGCTGTTGCCCAACTGCCGCTTCCAAAGACTGCATATTTTAATTTTGACGCCATTTTCTAAAATTTATCTGAACAAAAGTACTAAAAAATTAATGCTTATAATCTACTCAATATCAGTAACATAATCTTTTGGCACGTATTTTGAAACTACATAAATAATTTAAAACTGATACATGATGAAATCGCTAAAACTTTATTTTCTGTCCTTTTTTTCTCTATTGCTTTTCTGGTCTTGTGAAAGAGACGAACTTCATGTACCCGAAAATAACAATAACAACATTTCACTTGAGCAACTCTTAAGAACCTATGAGCTTTGGTATGTAGATCTCAATAGTACTAGTGGTAATGGTCAAACGGCATTTGTTGAAATGGCATTTACACTATCATTTTTAAATGGAAATTTATATGCAAACAATAATTTGGTTGGTTTTGGAGAGCAAGGAAATGGCTATGGAATTTCTGTTGGCGAATATGAAACTGGTGGGATTATTTTGGATATTTATCATGATGTCGATGGGCATCAACGTTTTGAAGTATATCAGGAGAGTGCAAGCTCAATTGAACTCTATAATCCATCCAATAACACATCGTACTTTTTAGACGGATATCAACGGAACGAGTTTGACTACGATGAAGTGTTTTTTGAAAATGTGGACTATTTTCTTCAAGAATACAAAACTTGGGAAAAAACACTTACAAGTTCAGAGGGCAATGAAACTAATTTTGATAGTGAAAATTATCTGTATTTTTTCAATGACAACAACAACAATTTATTCAAAAGTTCGGAAGACGAAAATGTTGGTAATGTCGATAATATTTATTGGGATTATTCAGGAGACTATGCTGTGGAACCTATTTCTGGTGGTGGTGATACAAAAAAACTAACTTTAGACTATGATTTCTATGATGACGGCCATTTTGAGTTATCAGTAATAAATGACGAATTGATAAGACTATACCATTCATATTCTGGAAAAACTTACGAATTTCGTGGCGTCAATAATATTGTATTTATGAGAACACAAGAAAACGGGAAAGCAGGTGAGAGCTCTATGAAAGTTCGTCCACAAAAAACAAAAAGAAAAGAGAATTTGCGCGCTAAAATGCGCTCCAAAACAACAACCTATTTTTCTAAGCTGTAAATTTTTGAGAAATGGTTTCTAAAAAGCGGTTTTCATAGTCCTCTTTTCCATCCCAATTATTGTAATCTGGTTTGATGATGTTTTCTATAAAATCTGAAATCTCTTCAAAAGAATCCATTGTTGTTAATTGAGACATCACACGGTCGTAATCTTCATTATTGTTTTCAAACAAATGATTTACAAAGGCAAGTCGATCGTTGAGTCCAATTTGAAAACCTGAGGTTTTAAGTTGGTCATTTAAAGATGTTTTTGGTGGAGATGGTGATTCTTTGTCTTTTGCAACAGCAGCCTCTATAACTTCGTCTTCGGCTGGTGCAAATATCGGAAGCTGATTGTAATTTGGTGTTAAAGCTGATAAATCTTCTTCTATTTGTTCAGGTGCTTGTGATTCATTTAATTCATCAACTAAATCATCAACAGCCGCGGTTTCTTGAGGCATTTGAGCAACAATGTCTTTAATTTTTTCTATTGCAGGCTCCATTATGGCTTCCTGTTCGTTATTGTCAATGTTGACATAAACTTTCTCATCAACCTCAACAGAATCCGTTAGTTTGTTGTTAAAAGCGCCTTCAAGTGCGTCAAAAAAAGAAGCGCTCGTATCAATATTTTCTGGTAGATTACCTTTAAAATGCTCTTCTAGAAATTTTAGAATAGAGATCTTTTGATACAACTTTGCGATTTCTTCATGCATTTTTGATAGATCTTCTTTGCCTGTTAATTTTAACACCCTATGTGCTATACTTATAAGTTCAGACTCCAGTTTCTTTTTCATTACAAAACAAAATTAATACGTTGAAATAAGTTTTAGTGTTATGCTTTTATTTTTAGTAAATTTACATCACCTTTATTAAAAGCAAATAAAATAATTTGCTTGCGCTAAAATTACAAAATGTTTCTTGAAAATACAGTAAACGCTAAAGAACAATTTGGATGGATCGAAGTGATCTGCGGATCAATGTTTTCTGGAAAAACTGAAGAGTTGATTCGGCGTCTAAAACGCGCTCAGTTTGCCAAACAAAAAGTTGAAATATTCAAACCAGCAATAGATGTTCGTTATGATGAAGATCGTGTTGTTTCTCACGATGCCAATGAAATTAGATCCACTCCTGTTCCTGCAGCCTCCAACATTCCTCTTTTGGCCGATGGCTGCGATGTAGTTGGCATAGACGAGGCTCAGTTTTTTGACGATGAAATTGTAAGTGTTTGTAATGCGTTAGCTAACAAAGGTGTTCGTGTAATTGTTGCTGGTCTAGACATGGATTTTAAAGGCAACCCCTTTGGACCAATGCCAAATCTTATGGCCACTGCAGAATATGTAACCAAAGTACATGCTGTATGTACTAGAACAGGAAACTTAGCACAATATAGCTTCCGTAAATCAAGTGATGACAAATTAGTTCTTTTAGGAGAAGTTAAAGAATATGAGCCGCTCAGTCGAAGTGCGTTTTACAAAGCCATGACTAAAGAAAGAATTAAAGGCTTGGACGTTGTTGACCCTGAAAATATAGAAGCTAAAAAGAAAAAAAATTAATTTTTGTGGTGGGCGAAACAACTTTAGAAATCAACCTTTCTGCTTTGAAAAATAATTTTGACACACTCCGTGCCAAAATTAATAAAAAAACCATGATGCTCGCTGTAGTTAAAGCTTTTGCTTATGGTAGTGACGCTGTTAAAATTGCTCAGTTTCTTGAGGGTCTAGGGGTTAATTATTTTGCAGTGGCATACATCAATGAAGGAGTATTACTTAGAAAAGCAGGCATAAAAACACCTATTCTTGTTCTTCACCCTCAACCAGTAAATTTTGGACTTCTTCTAAAATTTAATCTCGAGCCAAGTTTGTATAGCTTTAATACTTTAAATGCTTTTATTAAAGTTGCAAATACTAATTCAAAAGAAAATTTCCCAGTACATATCAAATTCAATACTGGTCTTAATCGTCTTGGATTTTCTCAACAACAAATAAAAGACGTTGTTGATATCATCAATTCTAATCGTTCTGTTCATGTAAAATCTGTCTTTTCACACTTAGCCGCTAGTGAAGATGAAAAAGAACGAGATTTCTCTTTACATCAAATTAAACATTTTCATGACATAACTGAGACGTTTCAATCGTTGTGTGGATATTCATTTATACGGCACCTTTGTAATACTTCTGGCGTGATAAACTTTCCGGAAGCTCAGTTCGACATGGTTCGCTGTGGTATAGGAATTTATGGTTTTAACAACATGAAAAATAACAATCATAAATTTATTCCTGTTGCAGCGCTCAAAACAATTATTTCTCAAATTCACACTATTGAAAAAGGTCAAAGTGTAGGATATAATAGGGCGTTTATTGCTGAGCATGATAAAAAAATAGCAACTTTGCCCATTGGTCATGCAGATGGTATTGGAAGACATTATGGCAATGGTGTGGGTGCAGTACATATTCAAGGGCAAAGAGCATCAATTGTAGGGAATGTTTGTATGGATATGATTATGGTTGATATTTCAGAAATTGATTGTAAAGAAGGTGATGAAGTTGTTCTTTTTGATAAAATTGCAACCGCTGAAGAATTCGCAATGAACGGAAACACCATCTCTTATGAGCTTCTTACTGGAATTTCTCAGCGTGTAAAACGTGTTTTCATTTCTGAATAATTTGTTTATTTTTTTTATTTTAAATAAGTTAGCAAAAGTATTAACCTAAATCTAAAATTTATGCTCAAAGAATTTAAAGAATTTGCAATGAAAGGCAACCTAGTCGATATCGCGGTTGCTTTTGTTATGGGAGCAGCATTCAAAGATGTTGTAACCAGTTTTACTGGTGGAATCGTTTCGCCGATAATTGGTCTAATTTTCAAGTCAGATTTCAAAGGCCTAAAATATGTAATCCAAGATGGCACTGTTAATGGTGATGGTGTCGTAGAGGGAGAAACAGCAATTATGTGGGGCGAATTTCTTACCTATGTTATAGACTTCTTAATTGTAGCCTTTGTAATGTTCTTAATTATTAAAGGGATCAACGCCTTAAAGCGAAAAAAAGAGGAGGTGCCTTCAGGACCATCAGACAACGAACTTTTGTCTGAAATTAGAGATTTGCTAAAAAAGTAGTGTTTTTTTATAAAAAGGGCGAAGAATCGCCCTTTTTTATTCTTAAAATTTAAGGAAAAGTACCCGCTTATTTGTTAATTTTGTGGTCTAATTTTTAAGAAATCACAAAATGAAAATAGCAGTTGTTGGAGCAACAGGAATGGTCGGTACCATAATGATGAAATTATTGGAAGAACGAAACTTTCCTGTTTCCGAATTAATTCCGGTAGCTTCTGAGCGCAGTGTTGGGAAAATTGTAACATTCAAAGGAGAAGACTATAAAATTGTGGGTCTCCAAAAAGCTGTATCTCTAAGGCCTGAAATTGCTATATTTTCTGCAGGTGGCAATACATCACTTGCTTGGGCGCCAAAATTTGCTGAAGCCGGGTGTGTTGTAATCGATAACTCGTCTGCTTGGCGAATGGATCCTGCAAAAAAACTTGTTGTTCCTGAAATAAATGCAAATGTTATCACCAAAGAAGATAAAATTATTGCAAACCCTAATTGTTCCACAATTCAATTAGTTATGGCTCTTGCACCTTTACACAATCACTATAAAATGAAACGTGTTGTGGTCTCAACCTATCAATCTGTTTCAGGAACTGGTGTAAAAGCAGTTCGACAAATGGAAAATGAAATTAACGGCAAAAGCGATGAAATGGCATATCCTTATCAAATCTTCAAAAATGCTTTACCACATTGTGATGTTTTTCTAGAAAATGGATATACCAAAGAAGAAATGAAACTCGCTAAAGAGCCGCAAAAAATACTTAACGATAATTCTTTTGCTATAACTGCCACTGCCGTAAGAATTCCAACAGCTGGCGGACATTCAGAATCAGTCAATGTTGAATTTGAAGAAGATTTTGAGTTGAGCGAAGTGCGAAAAATTTTGAATAAAATGCCTGGTGTTACTGTTCAAGATAATCCTGATACCAATACATATCCGATGCCTATTTTTGCACATAACAAAGACGATGTTTTTGTTGGCCGATTGCGTCGAGATGAAAGCAGGCCTAATACTTTAAATATGTGGATTGTTGCTGACAATCTAAGAAAAGGAGCTGCAACAAACGCCATTCAAATCGCTGAGTACATGGTGGAACATGTATTTACTCCAACATCATAATGCTTTCGGTAAAGAGCGTTGATTTTGGCTATAATAATAGCAAAACCTTAAGTGATATTTCTTTTACTGTTCAGGCGGGTGAGTATCTTGCTGTTGTAGGGGAAAGCGGTTCTGGAAAAAGTACATTATTAAAGTTAATTTACGGGGAGTTTGATGTAAACAATGGCTCCATATCATGGAACTCAACTCCTGTTTTGGGTCCAAAAGACAAGCTCGTTGTTGGTCATGACTTTATGAAGTACGTTGCTCAAGAGTTTGATTTAATGCCTTTTACAACCGTTAGCGAAAACATTGGAACACACCTTTCTAATTTTTTTCCAGTAGAAAAAGAAAAACGCATCCAAGAGCTGCTTGTTGTTGTTGAACTTGAAAGGTATCAGTCCACCAAAGTAAAACATCTTAGCGGTGGACAAAAACAACGTGTTGCTCTAGCGAAAGCTCTAGCGAGACAGCCAGAAATTCTATTACTAGATGAACCGTTCAGTCATATTGATAACTTTAAAAAACAATCGTTGAGAAAAAACTTATTTCGTTTTTTGAAAGCTAAAAATATAACTTGTATTGTAGCTACCCACGACAAAAATGATGTTTTGGGTTTTGCTGATAATATGCTTGTTTTACAACACGGTAAAATCTTACTTGAGGGTTTCCCTAAAGACCTTTACTTAAACCCTAAAAACTCTTTACTTGCAGCCTTTTTTTCAGAATATTGTATAATTGATGGCGTTATCTTTTATGCGCACCAAATAAAAGTTTCTGAAAAAGGATCAATAAAAGCAGTGGTTAGACATTGCTATTTTCAAGGAACACATTTTTTGATAGAAGCTGAAACTGATAGTGAAATCATCTTCTTTAACCACCCATCATCCATTAAAACAAAACAAAGTGTACTGCTATTAGCTAAAAAAGATATCTAAAAATTTTAGTAAATTAGCAGAAACCCAATCATTTTACTTCAAAACATTGTTTTGAACTTAAATTATATCACTATGGAGCCTATAAAAAATCACTCTGAAGAAGTTATAAAAAGACTTCCATATCACCTAAAACAATTTATTGTTGCTCAAGATTATGAACAATATACTCCAATCAATCAAGCAGTTTGGAGATATGTGATGCGGAAAAATGTTGTACACCTAAAAGACATTGCACACGAATCATATATAGAGGGGTTGAAAAAAACAGGAATTGATATTAATTCAATCCCTAGTATTTATGGCATGAATCGTATTTTGAAAGAAATTGGCTGGGCAGCTGTTGCTGTTGATGGTTTTATTCCGCCAAATGCTTTTATGGAATTTCAGGCTAATAAAGTTCTTGTCATTGCTTCGGACATCAGACAGTTAGAACATATTGAATACACGCCTGCACCTGATATTATACATGAAGCCTCCGGTCATGCGCCTATAATTGCCAGTCCAGATTATGCAGAATTTTTAAGACGTCTTGGCGAGATTGGAGCAAAAGCAATTCTCTCTAAATATGACATTGACTTATACGAAGCGGTAAGAAAACTCTCGATTTTAAAGGAAGCTCCAGGTGTAAAAGAAAGCGAAATCTTGGCTGCAGAAGAAGAAGTTAATGTTCTTCAAAACCAACATCATGAATTTTCAGAAATGGCTCAAATAAGAAATATGCAGTGGTGGAGTGTAGAATATGGATTAGTGGGTAACATGGATAACCCAAAAATTTATGGCGCTGGGCTTTTATCTTCTATTGGCGAAAGTGAGTGGTGTCTGAGTGATAAGGTTGAAAAAATTCCATACTCTATCGTTGTTGCACAAAAAGGATTTGACATCACAAAGCCTCAGCCTCAGCTTTATGTGACCCCAGATTTTGCTTATTTGATGGAGGTTTTAGAAGAATTTGCAAACACATTAAGCATTCGAAAAGGTGGATATAAAGGCCTCCAAAAACTTATTGATTCCAAAACCGTTGGCACTATAGAATTAAGCACTGGACTTCAAATTTCTGGGGTATTTACAAAACTAATATTAAATGAGGATAGAGAAGTTGTTTATTTTAAAACAGACGGTCCAACAGCCTTAGCTTATCGCGATAAAGAGCTTGTGGGGCATGGAATAGAAACACATAAACACGGATACAGCTCGCCGCTTGGAATGCTAAAAAGTGTAAATCTACCTATAGAAAACATGACCCCTGTTGATTTGAAGGCCTATAATCTATATGACGGTCAACGCCTTTCTTTCGAGCTCGAAAGCGGTGTGAAAGTAGAAGGGTTAAATATCACTGGAATTCGAAATGTAAAGGGAAAAATTATGGTTATTCAGCTAGAGGACTGCACCGTAACTTATGGTGAAGAAATTCTTTTCAAGCCCGAATATGGCGTGTTTGATATGGCTATTGGAAATGAAATCACCTCTGCTTTCGCTGGCGCTGCAGATAACAGCTCTTTTCCAAACCTTTACTCAGTTTCTGAAACGAAAACAATCAAAACAATCAAAACAAAAAAAGAGATTGCTCTGGAGAACCTATACCAAAGCGTAAGAGACTACAGAACATCTAGTAAATTTTCAGAAGATAATTTAGAATTGATTTTTAATTCTTTAAAAGATAATCACCCTAATGACTGGTTATTACCCTTAGAGCTTTTTGAACTTACAAATGATACACCATTAGGTTTTAAAATAAAAAACTACCTAGAAAGTTTGATAAAAACCAAACCAAAAATTACCCATCTCATAAAATCTGGAATTGAGCTTATTGAAAAAGCCTCCGTTTGTTTATAAGTAAAATAGAGCTATTTTTACTATATTTATACCTAATCAAATTTAAAATCAGATTCTTATGTCACTTTTTATGTACCCTTTTCTTTTTTTTGGCGCACTCATTCTTTTTGCTGCGTTTTTTGTTGTTAAGCAACAAACTGCTGCTATTATAGAGCGTTTTGGAAAATTCCAAAACATTCGTCATTCTGGACTTCAACTCAAAATTCCTTTAGTCGATAGAATCGCTGGGCGATTGAGTTTAAAAATTCAACAGCTCGATGTTATTGTTGAAACAAAAACTTTGGATGATGTGTTTGTTCGATTAAAAATTTCTGTTCAATACAAAGTAGTCAGGGAAAAAGTTTATGAAGCATTTTATAAATTAGATTATCCACACGAACAGATCACTTCTTATGTATTTGATGTTGTCCGCGCAGAAGTGCCAAAAATGAAACTCGATGACGTTTTTGTTAAAAAAGATGACATCGCTATTGCTGTAAAAACAGAACTAAACGAAGCTATGATGGACTATGGCTATGACATCATCAAGACCCTTGTAACAGATATAGACCCAGACGCTCAGGTAAAAGAAGCAATGAATAGAATTAATGCTTCCGAGCGTGAAAAAATTGCGGCGCAATTTGAGGGTGATGCTGCGAGAATTTTAATTGTTGAAAAAGCAAAGGCTGAAGCAGAAAGTAAACGCCTTCAAGGGCAAGGTATTGCTGATCAAAGACGGGAAATTGCTCGTGGTCTTGAAGAGTCTGTTGAGGTGCTTAACAAAGTGGGGATCAACTCTCAAGAGGCTTCGGCACTAATTGTTGTAACACAACATTATGACACGCTTCAATCTATTGGAGGTGAATCAAACAGCAACTTAATCTTATTGCCAAACTCTCCACAAGCAGGAAGTAATATGCTAAATGATATGGTTGCAAGTTTTACAGCAAGCAATCAAATAGGAGAGGCTATGAAAAATCAAAAGAAAAAAGGAGGAGAATAGCTTTTTTCTATTCAATCTATAAGCTTGAAGCCTCTTCGGCTAGTAATTTATTGCTATCCGTTGAAGCTTTTTCTATAAAATCATTTATCTGCTGATTTCTTTCTTGGCCTTTTTTAAGAAGTTCATTCAATACAATCATCACCGCAATTCTAGTGCCAACTTTTTTTGTGGCTGTGGCGAAAAGTGGTTCCAACTCTTCATAAAGAACGCTAGCAGATAAGTGTTTAATTTCTGCTTTTACTTTTCCCTGCTTTTCTTCTGATAAATTGGTGAATTTTTTACCAAGTTGTTTAATAACATCAATAGGCTTGCGCTTGTGTTGTGGTTTTGCTGGTTTTGATGATGTCTGAGCTTTTGGTTTTTGTTTAGCCCAATTATCTCTGAGTCCTACTGTTTTATTAAATACCACTTTTGTATTTGTGCTGTCTTTATCTACACAAAAATAGCCCAAACGCTGGAACTGAAAATGATCATTCGGTTGAACATTTGAAATATTTGGCTCTACAAAAGCTGTTATTTGATTTAATGACGATGGATTTAAAAATGTCATAAAATCTTCTTCTTGACTGTCTGGTGCTTCATGAGAAAATAGGCGGTCATATTCCCTAACTTCTGCTTCTATCGCATGAGCCGCAGAAACCCAGTGTAGTGTTCCTTTTACTTTTCTAAGACTTTCTTTTGTTCCGCTACCACTCAAACTTTTTGAATCATACGTACAGTGTATTTCTTGAATTTTTCCCTTTTCGTCTTTTACAACAGATTCCGCTTTTATAATGTATGCGTTTTTTAAACGAACTTCTTTTCCAATTGTTAGGCGAAAAAATTTATTGTTTGCTTCTTCTTTAAAGTCGTCTCTTTCAATATAGAGTGTTTTAGAAAAAGGAAGTTGTCTGCTTCCTGACTTTGGGTCTTCAGGATTGTTTTCTGCATCAAGCAACTCTGTTTTGTCGTTCTGATAATTTGTAATTATTAATTTAACTGGATCTAAAACCGCCATGATTCTTGGGGCGGATTTGTTTAAATCCTCTCGAACACAAAATTCAAGTAACGAAATATCTATAATGTTGTCTCGCTTGGCAACGCCTACGCTATTGATGAACTTTTTTATAGATTTTGGTGTATATCCTCTTCTGCGCAAACCAGAAATGGTCGGCATTCTTGGGTCGTCCCACCCAGAAACAGCCCCCTGTTCTACTAATGTGAGTAATTTTCTTTTGCTCATAATGGTGTAGTTTAGATTTAATCGAGCGAATTCCCTTTGCTTTGGAAGTTTAGGATATTTTGGGCTGCTGTAATCATACACAGTATTTTTAAACCAGTTGTATAGCTCGCGATGAGGTTTGAATTCTAAAGAACATAAAGAATGAGAAATTTGTTCTATATAATCGCTTTCCCCGTGTGTCCAATCATACATTGGATAGATACACCAGTTTGTTCCTGTTCTGTGATGAGAAGCATATAAAATTCTATACATGATGGGGTCGCGCATCAACATATTTGTATGCTTCATATCAATTTTTGCGCGGAGCACATGAGTTCCTGCTTCAAAATCACCATTGCGCATTTGTTGAAACAACTCTAGGTTTTTTTCTACTGTTCTGTTACGATACGGGCTATCTACACCAGCTTGAGTCGGCGTTCCTTTTTGTTCTGCCATACTTTCGCTTGATTGCGAATCAACGTAGGCTTTTCCGTCTTTTATCATTAAAACCGCCCAATCAAAAAGTTGGTCAAAATAATCTGATGAGTAGCATTCTTCTTCCCACTTATAACCTAACCATGCAATATCCTCCTTGATGGCGTCTACATAAACTTGCTCTTCTTTTGTTGGGTTGGTGTCGTCAAATCTTAGGTTAACTGGAGCATCGTATTTTTCTCCTAACCCAAAACTTATTGCTATGGCTTTTGTATGACCAATATGAAGGTAACCGTTGGGCTCTGGCGGGAAACGAAATCGTAAATCCTTTTTACTTAGACCGTTTTTCAAATCGTCTTCTACAATTTGTTCTATAAAATTTAAGGGTTTACTGTTCTCTGTCGCCATAGATAGTTATGTTCTAAGTAAAATTTAATCACAAAATTAATCAATTAAAAAGATTGTTAATATATCTTTAGTATAAATGTTACTTTTGTGAAACTAAAAATTTAATAATGTGGATTATAAAAGTTGAAAACGTAAGGGTTTATGCACATCATGGATGTTTGGAAGAAGAAACTATTATTGGGAGTAACTACAGAGTAGATGTTTCTGTACAGGCTTGTCTTGCTAAGTCTGCAAAAACAGATGCACTGGCTGACACTGTTGACTACGTAACTTTAAATGCAATAGTTGTAGAAGAAATGAATACTCCTTCCAAGCTTCTAGAAACTGTTGTTCAGCGTATTATAAATCGAATTTTTAGTGTTTGCTCAGAAGTAGAGTGGGCTTCTGTTTCAGTGTCAAAGCTAAATCCTCCAATAGGCGGGGATGTGGAAAAAGTAACCGTTGTTTTGGAGCAAAGCAGGGTTTAAATTTTTGGAACAAGAACATTTAGAGCACCTTTTTTTATAGAAATATTGAGTTCTTTTGATTTAATTATTATAGACTCTCCATCTAATTGGGTTAAAAATTCTTTTTGTTTTTTGTTGGTGACTTTTATGTTGTCAGCAAGAAAGTAATTTGCTTTATTATACCTCTTGTGTTTATTAAAAATAAGTTGACTTGCAAATAGTATTTTTTCAACAAAAGACAGTTGTTCAGCAAACACAACGTCTAATTTTCCGTCTTGTAGCGATGCTTTTGGTGTAAAGGATAAGTTATATCCCATTTCATTAGAATTTGACACAAATAATACTAATGGGTCTAGTGTGTTCTTGAAATTATCAATCTCTAAATCAACTATTTGAGAGGGAGATTTGTAAAGAAGCGCTTTAAAGGAGGCGCGTAAATAAGAGACAATTTGCCTTTTTTTAAAGCCTGTATAATGATTAATAATTCTTGCGCCTATACCTAAACTCATATTACTAAAAAAGAAATGCTCGTTTACTGTTCCAACATCAATCTTTGTGTTGTTGTATTGTTTAATAACCTCAAGGGCTTCGTTTATTGAGGGTGATATCCCTAGATGCGATGCAAGACCATTCCCAGATCCAAGTCTTATAATTCCTAATAATATGGGAGAATCTACAAGCTGAGAAGCTACTTCATTAACGGTACCATCTCCTCCACAAGCTATTATTGCGTTTGCTCCTTCAAGTATAGAGGTTTTGGTAAGTGCAGCTGCGTTATTCGCGTACTTTGTGGTTTTAATAACAACGTGAAAATCATTATTATTCAAGACAGAGGAAATAACCTGAGAATCTAGTTTGTTTTTTCCTTTGCCCGAAATAGGATTTACAATAAAATGTATGCTTGTTTTTGTTCCCAATAAAGTGTTATGTTTTTGTTGTTTTTAAGCAATAATATTTAATTCTCTTGTGTGTCCTGTTTTTTTACTTAAATTTGCATTCCTTTTTGGCGTCTTGGCCGAGTGGCTAGGCAGAGGTCTGCAAAACCTTTTACAGCGGTTCGAATCCGCTAGACGCCTCAAGAATAAAACCTCAACTGTGTTGGGGTTTTTTATCTTATATCTTCGATCATTTGTTTTGGATTTAATTTATCTTTTGGCAGAAACCCTTTAGTTATAAGGGTTATTCCACAGATCAATAACAAAACTCCTAATATTTTTTTGATGTTAATTATTATTCCTGGTGTTAAATAACCTTTTAGACGTTTTGCTAACAATATTTTAATTATGTCTGTAATGAAATAAGCACTAATCAAAGCGCCAAAAAATACAAAAAAGCGGTTTATATTTCCCTCCAAATTTGGCCCCACCACAATTATAATTCCTAGCCAAAAGACCAAGACCCCTATATTTATAAAGTTCAGAAAAAAACCTTTTAAAAACAACTGTAGGTAGTTGTTTTTTGGTGTTTCTAAATTTGTTTCTGTATCTTGTTTGTTGGCTTTCTTTGTGAAAATTATAATACCATAAACAGCTAAAAGTGTTCCCCCAAAAATATAAAGGCCTGGTTGATTGCTTAAGTTTTCTAAAAGTTGATAACTACTAAAATAAGCAAGAAAAATAAATATTATATCTGCAATAATAACACCTAAATCAAAAGCTACAGCAGCTCTAAACCCTTTAACTATACTTGTTTCTAAAAGAACAAAGAAAACGGGGCCTATCATAAAAGATAAGAAAAACCCAAGGGGAATAGCTGCTTGAATATCCTCGATCACTTTTTGCTAATCTTTAAAAATAATTCTTCCTCCAAACAATTTATTTTGTTTTAATTGTTTTGGTGTTCCATATACGAAAACGTCACCGCCAGAGAAAATCTTAACATTTAAAACATTTGTTGTATGCACTGAGGCTTCTCCTCCTGCTTTTATAAATAATGAAGAGTTTTGTGCGGTTGTTTTACTTCCTTCGTAAACACCACCTGTTCGTAGTGTAAGATTCAACTTTGATGTTTGCCCTGTAGTGGTAACAACTCCTCCTGTTACGCTTTTTACTGACAAAAATTTAGTGTCGACTGAGGCAGTAATTTGCGCACCTTCTTGTGCTCTTAATGTTAATTCGTATTGTTTTAATTTACTTTTTACATTGATATTTACGCCTTCATTTGCGTCGATTTCATCAATAGAAGTATAATACAATTTAACGTTAGTGTTTTTTCCATTAAACATTTTATCTAATTTCATTCTTATTTTTAACTTATTATTTTTTTGAATTACACTCACATCATTTTTATTTTCTCCTGAAATAATAAGTTTGTTTTCATCTGATTTAATAAGTTCTATATTTATTAAATCATAAACTTTAAGTTCCGAAAATTCTCCTAAGGTTTTTGTTACAGAATTTTGTGAAAAAACTTGTGTGCATACAAAGAACACAATAAAATATATATGTTTCATTTTTGTAAATTATATTAAATTAAAATCTAAATGTCTTTTTATTAAATCGGCTTTCTTAACCTCTACTTGAACTTCATCTCCCAGTTGATATTTGTTTTTTGTTCGTTCTCCAACAAGCGCATAATGATCTTGATCAAAGGTATAATAATCTCCTTTTATATCTCTAATTCTAACCATACCTTCACATTTATTTTCAATAATTTCCACATACATACCCCATTCTGTCACACCTGATATAACCCCAACAAATGTTGTGTCTTTTTTGTCTTGCATATATTTTATCTGCATATATTTTATTGAATCTCTTTCTGCTTTTGTTGCTAAATTTTCCATTGCCGAAGAATGTTTACATTTCTCTTCAAAACTTGTTTCAGAAACTGAAGAATTTCCATCTAAATAATGTTGTAACAAACGGTGTACCATAACATCTGGGTAGCGACGTATAGGAGATGTAAAATGACTATAATAATCAAAAGACAGACCATAATGTCCAATATTATGTGTAGAATATTCTGCCTTACTCATACAACGAATGGTTAATGTATCGACTAAGTTTTGTTCTTTTTTTCCTACTACATTACTTAGTAATTTATTCAAAGCGGAACTGATTTGGTTGGTTTGTTTTAAATTTAATTGATGGCCAAATTGAGAAACAACACGTTGTAAACTTTCAAGTTTTTGTTGGTCAGGAACATCATGGACTCTATAAATAAAGGTTTTTTTAGGAGATTGTTTTCCAACATATTCTGCAACTTTTTTATTAGCTAATAGCATAAATTCCTCAATGAGTTTATTGGCATCTTTTGAGGTTTTAAAATAAACTCCCTCTGGTGTATTAGTTGGTGATAAATTGAATTTAACTTCAACTTTATCAAAAGAAATTGCGCCATTATTCATTCGTTTTTCCCTTAATGTTTTAGCGAGTTT
>Ga0233397_1000064_pt1 | contig 56308 bp, 46 predicted proteins | sample 35DmetaG_FD_189957 | JGI IMG/M metagenome (GOLD analysis project Ga0233397, IMG submission 189957) | Seawater microbial communities from Monterey Bay, California, United States - 35D | ecosystem: Environmental > Aquatic > Marine > Coastal | place: USA: California | collected 2016-10-20
TTCGCCAAATAACTTTACTGAAGCATTTATTCCTACTCGTGAGGCAGGATTAAAACGATTAAAAGAATTTGCACCGCTGGCTGGTGAAATTTATTCAAACAAAAGAAATTTTGACTTTTCCTCTATTAAAAAAAATTCAGTTTCAGCACTATCTCCATGGATTAAACACAGATTAATTACTGAAGAAGAGGTCTTGATAGAGATCCTTAAGCACCATAATCCACATTCTGCAATGAAATTTATTCAAGAAGTATTTTGGAGAGGATACTTTAGAGGTTGGCTGGAACAGCATCCATCAGTCTGGGCTCATCACAATGATAACTTAATTAAAGAATATGCTGAATTGGAAAATAATAAATTTATAAAAGAAAATTACATGTCAGCTGTGAATGGTGAAACAGGAATAGAATGCTTTGATTTCTGGTGTGAACAATTAAAATCAACCGGTTATTTACATAATCATGTAAGAATGTGGTTCGCATCAATATGGGTTTTCACCCTTAAATTACCAATGGAATTAGGGGCTGATTTTTTTATGCTTCACTTAATAGATGCTGATGCTGCATCAAATACTCTCAGTTGGAGATGGGTAAGTGGGCTTCACACAAAAGGCAAAGCATATGCAGCAAGGGCCTCAAATATTGAAAAATTTACTGATGGTCAATTTAATCCATCAGGACAATTGAGAGAGGATATAGAACCATTAACTGAGAATATTAATCACCCTTTTGTTCCTCTAGTAGACTTAGAGCAATTCAAAGATGAAGATGCAATTTTACTTGTAACGGAAGAAGACTGTAGTCCTGAAACATCAATAAGAGAAGATAATTTAGAGGTGGAGATAGTTCCATTATACCGCAAAAAGAAATTCCCAGAATGGATTGAACCTTTAGATAGTGTGAGATCTTTTTCTAACACTGCCGTTCAAAATTCTGCTCAAAGATTGGGGTGTAAAAATTTAAAACCAGTGGAAGACACAAACTGGACAGAAATAATTCTAGACGCATCTGATAAACTAGGTACTAAAAATATTATCACACCAAAAATTCCAGTAGGTGCGGTTAAGAGTGAATTTAGAAAAATTAAGAAAAATCTTGCAGAGCATGATATCTATATAAACGAACACTACAGAGATTATGACAAATATACGTGGCAATATGCTTCAAAAGGATTTTTTAAATTGAAAAAACAAATACCCAATATTCTTTATCAGCTAGGATTATAAAAAACTTAGGGCTGTTATTAAATTTCTAACCAGCCATTTTTCCTATACTGAGTAGCAATAATATTTTTTGCAAAAAAAGGATAAATGAACCAAGAAACGCCGAATGTGAATACTCCGATTGCCAAACTTAAAACAAAGTGGCGCCAGATGCCTTTATAAGCAAAATAAAGGGAACCGAATACTAAACACCAAAGAATAGAAAAATTTGTAATACTTTCTTGGTAACCATTATCAGGATGTTCAAAAGTCACTTTAAATTTTCTCCACAATCATTCTTGTTTATGATAAATTTTCTTTCACATTATTTAAGGCATTATCCGATGCTTTAGCAAGTAAATCACTATCAACGCCACACGCTACAAAACTAAATCCTTCATTTAAAAGTTCGGCAGCAAATTTTGTATCTAAAACTAAGGTTCCCACGGGTATACCTTTTGAGATTAGTTTTTTAGCAACTGGTTTTATTAATTTCCACACATCCTCATGCATGGGCTGACCAAGTAGCCCAATATCAGCAGCAATATCTGATGGGCCAAAAAATATACCGCTCACGCCGTCAACAGATCCGATTTCAACCCCATGACTAATTGCAGCCGCAGACTCTATCTGAAGAATTACTGTGGTTTCATCATCTATTTTGGACATGTAATCAGTAACTCTTCCAAATTTTGTTGCCCTTGAAGATCCCGACACTCCTCTAATTCCTTTTGGTGGATATCTTGTAGCCGCAACAGCTTTTTGAGCCTCTTCAACACTTTCAATCATTGGGAATACGAAACCTGGCGCCCCTAAATCCAGCAATCTTTTAATAATTACTGGGTCATTCCATTCTGGTCTAACAAGGGCAGTTGTCCCACTTGAACTAAATGCTTGTAATTGGCCAAGGACAGTAAAATAATCATTAGGGGAATGCTCCATGTCAATAACAGCCCAATCATATCCTGAATGGGCTGTGACTTCAGCAACAAAAGAACTAGCAAGTGTCACCCAAAGCCCTATTTGCTTTTCACCAGTAGCAATTGCATGAGTAAATTTATTTTTTGCTAATTCCATGAAAAAACCTTTTCTTAATTTATGTCATTAATATGATTAAAAATCTTCGCCGTTTTCAATAGCTTTTTGAACTACATCAATTTCTTCTTGGCTTAATCCATAATGCTCTTTGGCAGTTTCTATGGATATATAGCCACGCAGGAGATCTCTTTTAACTTGATCAAGCGCTCTGCCTTTTGCATCACCGTATCCAGCTCCACCTGGAAATGCCATAATGACTTTTCTCCCATTAGGTACAAATTGTTTACCTTTTCCATTCATCGGAGTGCCATTATCTTGCTCTATAGAGGTTGATGCACCAGAGCCACCTCCTCGCCGACCGAGTGCAGGATAATTGACCCTGTCAAACATTGCCTGAAAATCAAACTCATAACCTTCTTGAGCACCTACCTCCATGTACTGCCCAAGCCCTCCGCGTTGTTTCCCATTCCCGCCAGAATCTGGGCGCAATTCTTTTCGCCAAATAATAACAGGTCCTGCATGTTCAGTTGCCTCAATAGGCATTGTCATAACCCCAGATGGGAATGCTGTTGCATTTAATCCATCATGCTCTGGGCGCGCTCCAGATCCACCTGAGTTAAATGTTAAAACTTCAGAACGCTTAGCATTTTTATCACGCAGATTATCGTTTGAAGGTCGAAGTGAAACCTGAAAATTACATAAGCACCCTGCTCCCTCAGCAGGTACCACAGAAGGCACGATTTTATCAAACGCGTTAAATACAGCATCAGGCACAAAGTGGCCAATGATATGCCTTAAAGCGACTGGTGCGGGGTGAACAGCATTCACAATTGTATCAACTGGCGCAACAATTTCAAAGGGAGCCAAGGAAGCCGCATTATTTGGTATTTCTGGGGCTATCGCTACTTTAAGGGCATAACAAGCATAAGCCTTTGTGTAAACAAGAGGACAGTTTATACCCTTTTTATCAAGCCCTGATGATCCAGTAAAATCAGATATAATTTTGTCTTTGTGAACAATTATTTTAACTTTTAAAGTGATGGGATGCTCAAATCCATCAACCGTTAATTCTCCACTTGCTGATTTTTTTGGTAATGCTGCAATACGCTCGATAGTTGCTCTTCTTGAATTCTCAAGAATAAATTCAGAAATTGTTTTTAAATCAGAAATATCAAACTCTTGCATCATATCTGTTAGTCTGCGGTGCCCTATTTCATTGCATGTTGAAAGAGCATAAATATCTCCAATCAATTGATCCGGTTCGCGTACGTTTCCTCGCACAATTTTCAACAAAGTTTGATCAACTTGCCCACGCTCTGCAAATTTCATTATTGGCAGGTATAAACCTTCTTCATAAATACTTGCTGCATCAGCACCAAAGCCCCTACCCCCAATATCAACAATATGGGCGGTACATGCAAAAAACCCTACTAATTCTTTTCTATAAAAAGATGGTGTAACCATTGTAATATCATGCAGATGGCCAGTTCCCTCCCATGGATCATTGGTAATATAGACGTCACCTTCAAATATGTTATCTCTTCCAATTCGCCTTATAAAATGAGCAACGGCATCTGCCATAGCATTTACATGACCAGGCGTCCCTGTAACTGCTTGCGCAAGCATCTGACCTTTCACATCATAAACACCAGCAGATAAGTCACCGGCTTCGCGCACTGAAGTTGAAAATGCCGTACGGACAAGTGCTTGAGCTTGCTCTTCTACAACTGAGATCAGTCGGTTCCACATTACTTGATAAGCTACATTAGAACGTTTCATTCTTGAATAACCTTTAATCGCATTTCTATAGAGCCATCTGATTGACTAATAGCTTTTCTGTTTGCCGGAACAATTACTGTTGTTTCATCTTCAGTTATGATGGCGGGCCCATCTACAGTCGATCCTACACTCATACTATTTCTTAATACCACATCAACAATTTTAAAATCTTCTGTCTCATGGTCAAATAATTTACGTTTACTGTGAGAAGGCGTTTTTTTAGTTTGTGTATTTTCAGATAAGGAATTGACTTCTTCGTGAGGTGTGGATGCATTAACTGACCAAACTGTGATTTCAATATCCATTCCTTCAACAGCTCGGCCAAACAACTTGATGTAATCCTCAATAAATCGTGACTCAAATGTATCAACATCAGGCATAAATGCTTGATCTTTAGTTAAAACAATTGGGATTTCCCACCCTTGACCAGAATAACGCATATAAACTTTAAAATCTGATAGTATTTCACTTTTAGGATCACAATCCCTTACAAATTTTGTTGCTTCTAATTGAAGTTCAGAAAAAATATCTTTTATTTTTTGCTCATGAAAACTAGCAAGTGACATATATACAGAACGATTAGCTTCAAAGCTAAAAGGTGCACGTAGAAATCCTATTGCCGACCCAACGCCAGCTCCTTGAGGAACAAGCAGTCTATCTACTCCAAGTTTTTCACACAAACGGCCAGCATGCAGAGGTGCTGCACCTCCAAATGCAATCATTGTATATTGGGAAAGATCTTCACCGTTTTCTACAGCATGAACCCGAGCAGCATTTGCCATGTTTTCATCTACAACCTCAACCAATCCAAAAGCTGAAGTTACAGCGTCCGTTTCCAACGAATTTCCAATAACATTTTGTAATACTTCTTTTGATGAAGATGTATTAAGTTTAATTGATCCTCCAGCAAAATTTTCGGGATCTAACTTTCCTAAAACAAGATCTGCATCAGTTACTGCCGGCTTATTACCGCCCTTATTATAACATGCTGGTCCTGGCTCAGATCCAGCACTCTCAGGACCCACCCGTATTTGTTTCATCTCATCTACATGAGCAAGTGATCCCCCTCCTGCACCTATTTCGACCATATCAATTACAGGTATTGAAATTGGCATGCCTGAACCTTTTTTAAAACGATAAGTTCTTGCCACCTCAAATACCCTTGATGTTCTTGGTGTATAATTTTTAATAAGGCATATTTTGGCAGTTGTTCCACCCATATCAAAAGATAAAACTTTATCTAAACCATATTTCTCTGCAATATTTGCTGCAAATACTGCACCACCTGCAGGGCCTGATTCAACTAATCTCACAGGAAAATTTGCAGCGCTTTCAATAGAAATAATTCCACCACCTGAATGCATTAAAAAAATATTACAATCAGCTCCAGCCTCTTTCATTTTCCCTTTAAGTCGATCTAAATATGACTTCATCAAAGGCTTAATGTAAGCATTCGCCACAACGGTGTTAAAACGTTCGTACTCCCGCATCTGAGGGCTAACTTCAGAAGATAAAGATACCATGGCCTTTGGCATAAGGTCATTCACAACTTCTTGTACTAATTTTTCATGAGAATTGTTTGCGTAAGAATGAATTAAACCAATTGCAACACTTTCATATTCTGCAATTGCAACTTTTCGGACAACTTTTTCAATTTCTTTACGATCCAATGGTAATAACTCATTACCATTTGCATCTATTCTACCCGGAACAGTATATCGCATTTGTCGAGGTATTAATGGCTCAGGTAAACTTAAATTTAAGTCATACTGCTCAAATCTTGACTCAGTGCGCATTTCTATAACATCACGAAATCCTTCAGTTGTAATTAATGCTGTTTTTGCACCTCGACGTTCAATTAATGCATTCGTTGCTAAAGTTGTTCCATGAATTATCTGATTGATATGGGAAGGAGTTATTCCTGCCTTCCTACAAACCTGGAACATTCCATCAATGATTGCATCTTCAGGAGCTAAATATGTAGTCAAAACTTTTGTGGAGTAGGAAACTCCAGAAATTTCCAACACTACATCTGTAAAAGTACCACCTATATCAACACCAAGGCGTGCAGACATATCATCCATTGGAATCACCATAAATTATATCAAATTAAAACCTGCAATATTCATCACATAATTACAAATTAGTTATAGGATTTATAAGTAAAATTTGAGTACATATTTTGATCATCAGTTAAAAATTGAATACTTGATGTTCATATATTTATTTTTTAAATTGAATGATATTCGGAAAAAATGTCATTATGTACGAACAGTTATTTACACTCAGCTTTGCTATAATGCTTATTGTTGTTTATTTTTCTGGAATAATTCGTGGATACACTGGATTTGGATCAGCTTTATTAACCGTACCAGCTTTAGCAATTCTTTTTGGACCTGTTCAGGCAGTAGCGATTGAAATTTTGATCGAAATCCCTGTATCAATTGGATTATTACCGACAGCATATAAAAACTTTGAAAAGAAAACTGTTGTTCCAATATTGATAGCTTTCCTTATATTTGTTCCTCTAGGCACTTTTTTATTGATATTAATAGATCCAAATATAGTGAAAGTTATTATTTCTTTATTTGTTTTATTTTCTGTATATTTGTTGTCGAAACAATCAAAAATAAAAAGTTTAGCGTCAGTTAAAGCAAACTATGTAATTGGGGCTCTTTCAGGTCTAACACAAGGATTGACCGGAATGGCTGGACCACTTTTTGCAACTGCTATTCTTGCCAAAGGAGACAACAGCTTAATAACACGAGCAAATATAGTTATGCTTTCGGCAGCTATTATTGGTCTATCTGTTATTAGTTTTCTTACATTTGGATTAATAAACAATCAAACTATAATCTATGCAGTGTTAGCAAGCCCTGCAATATTATTGGGTGCTTGGACTGGGACAATACTGTTTAACAAATATTCAAATAAAAATTTTAAAACAATTATGCTTATGGTTCTGATACTTGCTGCTTTAGTTACTCTTTTTGATAGTCAATATTTTTATTAAGATCACAACATTAAAACTTTCTGCTAATACTTTTATAAATACTGCACCAAACCAAGGCTAGAATTGAAGGAAGCGCATCACAAAACTTTTATAGCAGTTTCACCATTTGCAATTAATATACAAAAGTTCCATTTTCATGTAACAAAATTCAATTCTTTAATATTCTTAAAATATTTGATTGCTTCTGGATTTGCCAATGATGCCATATTTTTTATATCATAACCATGAACGGTATCTCGAACTGCAATTTCTGCAATTTTTCCAGACTTTGTTCTAGGAATATCTTCAACTTTTAAAATTATTGCAGGAACATGTCGTGGTGTTGCTCTAGACCTAATTTGTTGTTTTATTTTCTTAACAAGAGTTTCATCAAATAAAACATTTTCCACTAATCTTAAAAATAATACGACGCGCTGATCATCACCAATATTCTGTCCAATAACGACCCCTTCGATCACTTCCTCCATTGTTTCAACAATTCGATAAATTTCTGCAGTTCCAATTCTAACACCACCAGGATTTAAAACTGCATCAGAGCGTCCAAAAAATTTCAATCCTTTGTTGACGGTTAACTCAACAAAATCACCTTGGTGCCAAACATTTTCAAACTTCTCAAAATAAGCTGATTTATATCGCGCATTATCTTTATCATTCCAAAATCCAATGGGCATAGATGGATGTGGGCTTACGCATACCAACTCACCTCGAGTACTTTGGATTGCTTTACCACTATCATTATAAACTTTGACATTCATGGCTAAAAGGCGTTTTTGACATTCACCTCTAAAAACTGGGCTTGTTGGACTACCACCAACAAAACAACCTAAAATATCCGTACCTCCGGCTATGGACGATAAACAAACATCTTTTTTCCAATTTTTATATACATAATCAAAGCCAGCATCAGATAGAGGCGAACCTGTCGACAAGATCGTCCTTAGGTCAGTTAAATCATGTGTATTAATTGGAGTAACATCCGCTTTTGAACATGCATCCAAATATTTAGCAGATGTTCCAAAATGTGTTACTTTTTCTTCTGCAACAATATTGGCCAACCTATTACCATCTGGAAAAAAAGGAGATCCATCAAATAAAACCAAAGTCGCCCCAGAAGCCAATCCAGTAACCATCCAGTTCCACATCATCCAACCACAGGTGGTAAAATACATTAACCTATCATTTATTTTTATGTCTGATTGAAGCTGATGTTCCTTAAGGTGCTGCAGCAATGTTCCTCCAACAGAATGAACTATACACTTTGGCAAGCCCGTAGTTCCAGATGAAAACATGATAAACAACGGATCATTAAAATTTACTCTTTCATAGAAAATTTCTTGAACAGTAAAAGATGCAATATAATCGTTCCATAAAATACCCTTTTCACCGATAGAAGATATGTCTACGTCCTTATGATTTAATGGAAAAACAATAGTTTTCTCAATACTTGGGACACTAGAAGTTAAATCTGCCACAACTTTGATGTTTGATATTTCTTTTCCATTGTATTGATACCCATCGGCACAGAATAAAATTTTTGGCTCTATCTGACTAATCCTATCGAGTGCAGCATTTAGACCAAAATCGGGAGAACATGAGCTCCAGACTGCTCCAATGGATGCAACTGCTAACAATGCAACTATTGTATAGGGTGAGTTTGGTACGATACCTGCAACCCTATCACCTTTTTGAACGCCAGATTTGCGTAATGATTGTTGAAGCAACGATACTGAATTATGTAATTCCTTCCAAGACCATTCAGTGCGTATCCCACCTTCATCATGAAAAATAATCGCAGGGCCGTTATTTGGGGAATTTAATACATTTTCTGCATAATTTATTTCTCCATTTGGAAAAAACTTCGCATTCATTATTTCTTTATAAGGAGTTAAAATGACATCACCCTTTGTACCTTTTATTTTAGCGTAATCCCAAAATACAGACCAAAAGTTTTCAATATTTGTGACAGACCAATTCCACAATGCATCATAATCATCAAATTTTCCGCGCTGAGATTTTTGTAAATATTCACAAAAACTAGTCATATTCGCTTTTTTAACTCTTTGATTACTTGGTCGCCAAATTGGTCCTTGAATATCTATGTCCATTTGTAAAAAAAATTCCTTAACCTATTTTTCACATTACATACGGACAGAAAAATTCTATGTCCATAATCGAATTATAATTCACTATTAGCATTCAAAACAAAATAGGGTCAAAATTTGATGTAGACTGAGAAGTTGATCAGTGATTATGATTATTCTCAAGGATTGGGGACTTTTATGTTTTTAAAAAATGCATGGTATGTTGCGGCATGGGCAAATGAAGTGACACACGATTTAAAACAAATTACTGTTTTAAATCAAAAGATATGCATATTTAAATCTCAGTCTGGAGATTTTGTAGCATTAGAGGATGCATGCCCACACCGCAAATTACCACTGTCACAAGGCAGAATTAAAGGTGACACGGTAGAATGTGGCTATCATGGCCTCACATTTGATTGTTCAGGAAAGTGCGTATGGGCGCCCGGGCAAGGCAATATTCCTTCAAATGCGAAAGTTCATTCGTATCCATTACATGAAAAATATGGATTAATCTGGATATGGATGGGCAATACTGCCTTAGCTGATCATCACGACATTTTTGAAATAAAACATTATGATAACCCGTCATGGGGAATAAACCGTGGTGATGCTATGGAACTAGAATGTAATTATTTACTCATGTGCGACAATCTATTGGACCCAACCCATGTTGCATGGGTACATGCTGGTAGTTTTGGGCAAGCAGCTACTAAAAGTGCACCATTACGAGTAAAAAAAACTAATGATGGTGTAATTGTTCACCGCTGGATGATGGATGTTGAGCCAGCCCCTTTTTACAAAAAAGTAGTAGGATTTAATGGAAATTGTGACCGACTGCAGCATTATGAAGTCCGATACCCATCAAATGCACTTATTAAAGCCATTTTCACACCTGCAGGCACTGGGGGATCAGAAGGAAAACTCCATGATGATGTATTTATAATGGATAGCTATAACTTCATGACACCCGTTACGGAAAGTAAAACCCGATATTATTGGTTTCAATTACGAAACATACGACCTGATGATGCAGAATTATCCCAATTAATGACTGATGATGTTCAACAAGCATTTGAAGAAGATAGAAATGTTCTCAATGAAGTACAAAAAGGTATGACAAATAAAACCTCACCGCATATTGATCTACCTATAGATGCAGGGCAACTTCGTTTTAGGCGCCAGTTGCAAGCAATGATAAATGAGGAAGAGCAAGTAGACAAACAGATGGCTCAATAAACTTTAGCAACGGCAATAAACCACATGACCCCAAATCAATTATTAGCAGACCCAAAGGAAAATACCTATGATGTAATAATTATTGGTGGTGCAATGCTTGGATCATCAGTCGCTTGGTTTTTGGCTACGAATGCTGACTTTGATGGATCAATATTAGTCATAGAAAAAGATCCAAGCTATGAGTTTACTTCCACTTCACACACGAACAGCTGTATGCGTCAACAATTCAGTGCTGAAATTAATATAAAAATCTCACAATTTGGTGCAGATTTTGTAAAAAACTTTCAGGAATATATGGGAGATGATGAACGCGTACCTCAAATACCATTCCATCAATATGGATATATGTATTTGGCTGATAACCCAATATTTGCAAAGACATTGAAAGAAGCCCAAATTATACAAAAAAAATGTGGTGCTGGCACAAAACATATGTCGGTTGATCAAATCAAGAATGATTATCCGTTTTATATGTTAGATGACATAATTGCTGCAAATCATAATTTAATTGATGAAGGTTATTTCGATGGTAATACTATTTTCGATTGGTGGAAAAGATCTGCTCAAGAAAATGGTGTAGAATATATAACCAACGAAGTAATATCGATACAAAAAAACCTACATGGCAACTCTGTCGAAACTATAACATTAAAATCTGGTGAAAAAATTAAAGCCGGACAAGTCGTCAATGCCACTGGCCCTAGAGCTAAAATAACAGCAGAAATGTTAGGTATTAGTTTGCCAGTTGAACCACGTAAAAGATATACATTCATTTTTGATGCCGAAAAACCTCTTGACCAAGACTTACCACTAACCATTGACCCTTCTGGGGTTCATATGAGATCAGAAGGTAAATATTATCTAGCTGGATGCCCACCTGATGAGGATCCAGCAGTTGGATACGATGATTTTGTACAAGACCATAGCATTTGGCAGGAAAAAGTTTGGCCAATACTAGCAAATCGGATTCCGCAATTTGAATCTATCAAATTAATCAATTCATGGGCAGGTCATTACGCTTTTAATACGCTTGACCAAAACGCAATTGTTGGGCCTCATTCTTTCATCAAGAACTTCTTGTTTGTAAATGGATTTTCTGGGCATGGATTTCAACAGTCTCCTGCGATGGGTCGAGGTATAGCAGAGATGATTACTTATGGTGAGTATAGATCCCTTGATCTCTCTCCATTTGGCTATACTAGAATAGAAAATGATGAACCATTTATAGAAAAAGCTGTGATTTAAAGGATTAAAAAAATGAAAAAAATTGTACTTACTGGAGCCGCTGGAAGACTTGGTTCATATCTTCGGGAGCCATTATTAAAACTAGCTGATAAGCTCGTATCCTCAGATATTGTTGAAGAAATTGGGAAGCTTCACCCAAATGAAACATATGTCAGTGCAGACTTATCAGATTTGCCAGCAATGATTGAACTACTTAAAGGTGCTGATTTGGTAGTCCATTTTGGTGCAATAGGTGACGAAGCACCATTTGATGAAATTTTACAGGCAAATATTGTTGGAGCGTATAATATTTGGGAAGCGGCATATCAAAATGGAGTTAAACGAGTCGTTTATGCAAGTTCAATTCATGCTGTAGGAATGCATAAAAAGACAGATTTTATAGGTACTGATGTACCCCACCGGCCTGATACTTATTATGGATTAGCTAAATGTTTTGCAGAAGATCTTGCATCTCTATACTGGGATAAACGCGGACTCGAGTCTGTTTGTATGCGAATATTATCCTGTGCTCAGGTATCGAATCCAAGAGCTGTTGGTTCTTGGTTGTCCTATGACGATTTAATTCAGCTTGTTGAAAAATCTATCACTACTCAAATAACTGGCTTCTCAATTGTTTATGGTGTTTCAAACAATGACCGTGCAACGGTTGATAATACTTTGGCTAGTCACCTTGGATTTAAACCAAAAGATAATGCTGAACAATTTGCGAAAAAAATCTATTCTGAAGAACCAAAACTTGATCCACATGATCAAGGTGCAGTTTGTCAGGGAGGACCTTTTGCATCAGTTGAATTAGGTCATAGCGGTGTCGCTACCATGAAAATAAAAAATGATAAAAAAGTAATTTAATAAATTTATTACATAAAGATCTGGAATATTAGGTTTTGAAAAACCGAAAGTTTTAAAAAACTCTATGCCTTATTCAAATTATAAGCCAATATTACGCATAATTTTACCATAAAGGATTACTCATGGCTCGTGTATATTTAAAAAAAGCAGAAAAGACTGCAAAAACTGATGCAGGCTCAACTCAAGATATTGTACGTGGCATTCTTTCAGATATAGAAGAAGGCCGTGAAAAAGTTGCATTAGAAATTTCTGCTAAATTTGATAAATACTCAGGTAATGCAATTTTGACACGCGACGAAATTGACGAAGCCAAACAGAAAATCCCACAAAAGTTACGTGATGATATGCATTATGCACATGATAACATCATGCGTTTTGCTCTCGCTCAAAAGGGCACAATGTCAAACATGGAAATGGAACTTCATCCAGGCTTAATTACAGGACAGAAATTAATTCCTGTTAATGCAGCAGGTTGTTATGTTCCAGGTGGTCGTTACGCTCACATAGCTTCTGCCATGATGACAGTTACAACCGCTAAAGCAGCTGGTGTAGGGCATATTACAGCATGTTCACCGCCAAATGGAGACGAAGGTATAAATCCTGCTATTATATATGCTGCTGATTTAGCCGGTGCAGATAAAATATTATCCCTTGGTGGTGTTCAAGGTGTTGCTTCAATGACATATGGTTTATTTGACTTACCTGAAGCAGATATCATTGTGGGTCCAGGAAACCAATTCGTAGCTGAAGCAAAACGTCAACTGTTTGGGCGTGTTGGCATAGACATGATAGCTGGGCCAACAGATAGCCTTATATTAGCAGACGCGAACGCTGATGCAGACATAGTCGCGTGTGATCTAGTTGGACAAGCAGAACATGGTTATAACTCCCCTGTTTGGTTAGTTACTGACAGCCAAGAACTTGCTGAGAAAGTAATTGAATTAGTTCCTGGATATATTGAGAGCTTACCTGGTACAAACCGTGAGAATGCTACAGCAGCTTGGCGTGATTATGCGGAAGTAATTGTATGCTCTGATAGAGAGGAAATGGCAGCAACATCTGACGATTACGCACCTGAACATCTTACAGTACAAGCATCAGATCTTGATTGGTGGTTAGATCGTCTGACTTGTTACGGCTCACTATTTCTAGGTGAAGAAACAACTGTTGCTTATGGTGATAAATCGTCGGGACCAAATCATGTTTTGCCAACATCTAGATCTGCACGATATACTGGTGGCCTATCAGTTCACAAATATATGAAAGTTGTTACTTATCAAAGGTCAACTCGAGAAGGTGCTAAACGCGTTGCGGAGTCTTGCGCACGGATATCGCGCCTTGAAGGTATGGAAGGTCACGCCCGAACAGCAGATATTCGATTAGCGAAATATTTTCCTGGTGAAAACTTCGACCTGACACCCGAAGGTTAATCAATGTTTGAGGTTAGCGAAAAAATCATTGCAGTAACAGGTGCATCCTCTGGGATTGGCCAGGCAATGGCTAGTCATTTGGCCAAAAGTGGCGCTAAAGTAATTGCAGTGGCTCGAAGAGTAGAAGCCTTATCAAAATGGGCAGAAACTACTGAAGGCAATGTTGGTTTCGTTTCGGCTGATCTTGGAGATATTGAGTCATTAGAAGACGTCTCAAAAAAAATAACATCTCAATTTGGTGATGTTGACATATTAATAAATGCTGCAGGATTAAATCCTCGCATACATGCTGATGATGTTTCCACAAAGACTTGGAATGAGACCTTAAATATTAATCTTAATGCTCCATTTTTTCTAGCCCAACAAATGGTACCTGCAATGAAGAAAGCCAAGTGGGGTCGCATCATAAACTTTGCTTCACTGCAATCTGAACGTGCATTCGAGAACGGTATTTCATATGGCACAGCAAAGGGTGGTGTCATGCAAATGACTCGGGCAATGGCTCAAGCTTGGTCAAAAGATGGAATTACTGTTAACGCAATAGCGCCTGGTTTTTTTCCAACTGAATTAACTGCTTCTGTCTTTGCCAATGAAGCGTTGGCAAATCAAAATGCAAAGCAAACCTGTATTGGTAGAAATGGGAACATGGATGACCTGACAGGTCCAGTCCAGTTTTTATGCTCTAATGCAAGTTCATATATAACTGGACAAACACTATACGTCGATGGAGGTTTTACAGCCAAATGAAAGCATTAGTATATACAGGCATCAAATCATTTGAATTCCGTGATGTCCCAGATCCACAATTAAAAGAAGGTGAAAACCTTATCTCCATACGATCAGTAGGCATCTGTGGTTCAGACATGCATGCATATTTAGGACATGATGACCGTCGCCCAGCTCCTTTAATTCTAGGACATGAAGCGGCTGGTGATGTTATAGAAGGTCCGTTAAAAGGCAAAAGAGTAACAATTAATCCATTAGTTTCTTGCCAAAAGTGTAAAGAATGTAAAACAAATAGGTCAAACCTTTGTGGAAAAAGACAGATAATATCAATGCAACCAAGAGAGGGGGCATTTGCAGAAATGGTTGCAATGCCAAGCCGCAACTTGGTAGAAGTACCCGATGATATTTCATTTGATGATGCAGCACTTACAGAACCACTAGCCGTTTGCTGGCATGCAGTAAGGCTTGGCATTAACGCCCTTGATACTGATATACATTCTGCAAATACTCTTGTTATTGGCGGTGGCGCAATTGGGCTTGGATCAGCACTTTCTTTGATGGCAAAAGGTGTTAAAAATATAAAAATTTCAGAACCAAATGCAAAAAGAAGAGCCTTTTTACAAGCAAATACATGGTTCGATATTTATGACCCTGATGAGGGTCATGGTGAATTATCTGCATATGACATTGTTATTGATGCAGTTGGATTTGCCTCAAGTAGAACAGATGCTTGCGCTTTAGCAAAACCAGGCAGTGTAATTTTACATATTGGTTTAGGCGATAGTAACGGCGGATTAGATATTCGAAGACTTACTCTACAAGAAATTCGCTTCATAGGGACTTATACCTACACCGAACAAGACTTTATAGATACTGCACATGCAATTTTTAATGGTAGTTTTGGATCCTTAGATTGGTACCAAACCCGTCCACTGTCAGAGGGTGATGAAGCTTTTGAACAGATATTAAATGGTGAAATCGCCGCTCCAAAGATCGTTTTAAATCCTTAAGACAGCAATCCCTGTTTTAGTGTTTGTGAGCCATTGAATAAAACTTCACGGTGTTCGACTAAGTATTCTATCGATAACCTCTGTGAGGGGCCGTGAAATGCTAAGGCTGCTACGAATCTTCCATTATTATCGTTCACTGGCACTGCTATTGCACGCATTCCATCCATAAATTCTTCATCATCAATTGAATAGCCTTGCTTAGATACCTTGTCTAATTCAAACAACAAATCCTCAATATTTGTAAATGTTTTATCTGTAAGTTTTTCAAGATTTAAAGCTGAAACGAATTTTTTACGTGCAGACTTAGATAAGCTTGCTAAAAAACATTTCCCACTTGCTGTACAATGGAATGGAACATTTGTTCCAACCGGTAGCTGTACACGAAAAGCCCAGTTCGTATCTATTCTGTCTAAATAATGCATCCCAGACTCCTCTGGAACGACGTAGTTAACGGCTTCATTCACTTCAGATGCAACAGTTTGAAGAACCTGATGGCGCGTAATATGAAAGCGAGAAGCATGTAATAAACCTGCACCCATTAATCGTAGCCTACGGCTTGGGCGGTACCTTTTTCCACCCGGTTCACGATTTAAAAATCCCTCTTTTTCGAGAGTGGATACGAGACGGTGAACTGTTTGTTTTGGCAAACCGATCTCATCATTTATCTCCGTAGCAGTCATTGCGCGGTCTGATCTACCTATAACTTCTAGAATTAATAGAGTTCGCAGATTACTTGGAATTCTACTTTGAGGTATTTCTTTTGCCATTTTATAAAATCTCTTGTTGCGCGAATCAAAATTAATCATTTAAATGTATTAATAGCAAAAACGAGACTAAAAGTCTCATTTTTTAATATTAAGGGGCTTTTTTTTGGAATTTGACTACATTATTGTAGGAGCAGGCTCTGCAGGATGTGCAATAGCCAACCGTTTGTCAGAAAACGGGCAATATTCTGTTGCTTTGTTAGAGGCCGGTGGAAAAGACACAAATCCCTGGATTCATATTCCCGTTGGCTATTTTAAAACTATGGGCAATCCCAAAACTGATTGGCGCTATAAAACAGAAGCTGATGATGGCATTAATGGCAGGTCAATTCCTTGGCCCCGTGGCAGAGTGTTAGGTGGTTCAAGCTCAATTAACGGATTACTTTATGTAAGAGGTCAATCACAAGACTTTGACAATTGGCGTGATCTAGGAAATTCAGGGTGGGGTTGGAATGATGTATTACCCTTCTTCAAGAAAGCTGAAACCTGGAAAGGTGATGCACAAAGTCCTTTGAGAGGTCATAATGGCCCACTCTCTGTATCCCCCACTCGCTTAAGCCGCGATGTGGTTGACAGATGGGTAGATGCCGCAGTTGCAAGTGGTTATAAAAGAAACAATGATTATAATGCCGAAGATCAAGAAGGCGTTGGATATTTCCAATTAACAGCAGATAAAGGGCGTCGTTGTTCAAGTGCAGTTGCCTATCTTAATCCAGCAAAGAACCGGAAAAATCTTCATATTCTCACTAACACCCAAGTAGAAAAAATTATATTTAAAGATGGTCGAGCATCTGGCGTAAATGCAATTCAAAATTCATCTCCAAAAGTTATTAATGCTCGGAAAGAAATAATTTTGTCTGCTGGTGCCATTGGATCACCTCAAATTTTAATGCTATCTGGAATTGGCGCCCCCAAAGAATTAAAAAAGCATGGAATAGATGTGATTAAAAATCTACCTGGTGTAGGAAAAAATCTTCAAGATCATCTTCAAGCACGCCCAATATTTAAAACTGATTTATCAACAATAAACATAGAGACAAACAATTTTTTTAAACAAGGTATGATCGCCTTGCAATACGCCATAAGTAGAACAGGCCCCATGACAATGGCTGCAAGTTTAGGAACTGCATTTTTAAAAACTGATGATACATTAGAAACGCCAGATATTCAGTTTCATATCCAACCGTTTAGTGCAAATAACGCAGTCGAGGGAACCCATAAATTTTCTGCATTCACAGCTTCAGTTCTACAAATGAGACCTGAAAGTACAGGTCACCTTGAACTTGTTTCTGCAAATTACAGAGATCATCCTAAGATCCATCCAAATTATCTAGATAAAGATGTTGATAAAAAAACCATAGTAAAAGGAATACAAATTGCCCGCAAAATTGCACAATTTGATCCATTAAAATCTCATATAACTGAAGAATACCAACCTGGATCTGAAGTAAAATTTGATGATTATGAGGCTACCCTTGATTGGGCAAGGCAAACTTCTGTCACAATTTATCATCCTACTGGCACATGTAAGATGGGAAATGACAAAATGGCAGTTGTAGATGAGCGATTGCGTGTGTATGGAGTTGATGGCCTAAGAGTGGCCGATTGTTCAATAATGCCTGTAATTACATCAGGCAATACAAACGCACCAGCAATTATGATTGGTGAGAAAGTTTCACAAATGACATTAGAGGATGCAGTGTAATGTTAGACACAGTTGTTGGTTTTGGCCAAATAATTATAGCTGACTTAATTCTTTCAGGTGATAATGCACTAGTTATTGGTATGGCCGCTGCTGGCCTGCCTTCTGAGCAGCGCAAGAAAGCAATATTCTATGGCATGGTCATAGCCGCAGTCTTAAGAATTGTTTTCGCCGTAATTGCTACATATTTACTAGGTGTAAAAGGACTTTTATTTTTTGGTTCAGTACTTCTATTTTGGGTTTGTTGGACGTTATTCAAAGATATAAGAAGCGGAGGTCACTCTGAAGATACTATTTCAAATGATGGTTCGATAAATCCTGCTACAGATAGCAATGTACCTCAAAAAACTATGTTTTCAGCATTATTATCAATTACCATTGCGGACATTACAATGTCTTTAGATAATGTACTTGCTGTTGCTGCTATAGCAGATGGTGACACTCAAATGTTGGTGTTTGGCCTTGGATTGGCCATTATACTCATGGCATTTGCCGCCACTTTAATAATGAAATTATTAGCTAAGTATCCTTGGATATCTTGGCTGGGTTTGTTTGTATTGGTTTATGTTTCGGGAGAAATGATGTATCGTGGGTTTTTCGATATTTCAACCGGAATCGGGCCAATGTTGGGATTGGTCGAGGGCATGGATATGTCCAAACACCATTAAAGACGGTTTATCGCGAATATACGCGGTAAATTGAAACACTGCCCCTTTTAAGTCTTCGGAATGGGGTGGAGTAAGTAAAGAGGACAAAACTTAAGGGAGGATAAAACATATGTTTAATCTCAAAACAGCAACAGCAGTAGCTGTTGCACTTTCCATAACGGCGACTTCAGCCTTTGCGGAAAAAGTTCTGCGCATTCAGTCAGTTCTATCAAACACTTCTGACGAAGCAGTAATGCTAGGTAAATTTGGTGAAGATGTAGCTGCTCTAACTGGTGGCTCATTGAAAATCGAAATTCTACCAGCTGGTGCCATTGTTGGCCCACGTGACATCATGGACGCAGTTGATGCGGGTCTTGTTGAAGGTGGTTTCGCTTGGACACACTACTGGGGTGGTAAGCACGTAGCTGCCAACCTATTTGGTGCTCCAGTTGCGGGTGCTGGTGTAGGCATGGACAACTTAGCATTCCTATCATGGTTCCAATACGGTGGTGGCAAAGAGCTTTACGATCGTCTTTGGACAGAAATGGGTGTAAACGTTAAAGGTTTCATGCTTCAGCCAGTTGGCCCAGAAGCTTTAGGTTGGTTCCCAGAGCCAATTACATCTATGGATGACTTCCGTAAAATGCGTTTCCGTGCCCCTCCAGGAATGGTTGGTGCTGCATATGCTGAAATCGGTGTTCCTGCTGTTGCTATGGGTGGTGGTGACATACTTCCAGCGCTTGAAAAAGGTACAATCGACGCTGCTGAGTGGTGCTGTCCAAAGCCTGACTCAGTGTTTGGTTTCCAAAAAGTACTTAAGCACTACTACTTGCAAGGTTTACACCAAGTTGTTGTGAATGCTGACATGTATGTAAACGGTGATTTCTATAACGGCTTATCAGATACTGAGAAAAAAGCTTTAGAAGTTGCTGCAAACGCTTCATTGTCTAAGTCAATGTCATACCGTATCTATGAAAATGGTAAGGCACTTAAAGATCTTACAGACAACCACGGTGTTATCTTAGAAGATACTCCAGCTGATTATTTCACTGAGTATATGGCTGCTGCGAAGAAATCTTTGCAAGCTGCTTCTGATGAAAATGCATTCTTTGCTGAAGTGTGGCAGTCTCAAAAAGATTTTGCTGACATAGCTGTTCCATTCTGGGCTGGTGCTCAAGCATCAAATGCAAGCTTAGGTAAAGCACACGCAGATACATTGAAATAAGAAATTCTTACAATGCGGGGCCTACATGGCCCCGCATTTCTTTTTCGAAAAGGGTCTCCACATAAAGACCTTTTTCAAAAAAGAAGCCGGATTAAACGGCAATTTAAAGGGAGAGAAGACATGGCTGCAGAAGAACCGATTCCAGAGGATTTGGAAATTGCTGATGAGCTGATTGCTGAACGTCGCGCAGAAGCTCCTGGTGAAACACCAGAGGATATGACGCCTTGGCAACGCCCTATTACAGGAGCAATTGACATTATCAACTATCGCGCAGGTCAAGCAATCGCGTTATTGATGATACCGCTGATTGCAGTTGTTGTTTATGAAGTTATATCTCGAAATCTTGACTCCGTTCTTATCGATGCTGGCTTTGGAGGCTTAGCTAAGGCCCTACACTTAGGGCCAACTCTTTGGGTTTATGACTTAAGCCGAATGATTGCAGGCGTCCTATGGATGGCTGCAGCAGGCTATGGTCTCATGCGTGGTGTTCACATACGTGCAGATTTCTTATACCGAAATTGGACTGACAAAACTCAGGCAACTGTAGATGCCCTGCTCTATTTGCTCTTTTTTATTCCAGCGATGATTTTTTTCACTTGGGTATCAGCAGAATTTTGGTGGAAAGCTTTTTCAACAGGAGAAACGAACCAAGTAGACAGCGCATGGGGTCCGTTATTATGGCCTGCACGAACGGCAATGCCAGTTGGTGGTTTCCTATTGTTAATACAGGGTATTCCGGAGATTTTCAGAGCCTTCCACAAAATGGGTAAAGAGCGAGAGCGTTTGTTTGTCATGGCACTTCCAATTTATATAGTGGCACTCACTTGGCTTGTATTGGCAATTTTCTTACCTGATTTAGTTCCAGGGGGGGCTGCATTCACTGAAATGATGAAAGCAAGTCCATCACTTGATAAACCAACTATTGGTCTGATCATGATGGCGGCAATGTTATTTGTTATCTTTATTGGGTTTCCTATTTCATTCACCCTAATCTTTTTGGCCTTCATTTTTGGCATTTGGGGTTATAACTTTTTCTTTTCCACCTTCTTGATGACGCTTGGTACAAACTCCACAATGTTGAATGACCAACTGATGGCGGTGCCATTGTTTGTTTTAATGGGCATTGTCATGGAGTCTGCTGGGTTAATGGAGCGCCTATTTTCATCCATTCAAATGATCATGTCACGTGTAAGAGGCGCTTTGTTTATAGCTGTTTTAATCGTGTCTACTATTTTTGCAGCAGCTACAGGTATTGTTGGAGCATCAGTAACAATGCTCGGGATTATGGCTGGCGCAACAATGTCGCGTGCTGGATATGATGTAAAATTAGCTGCAGGGACAATTACAGCGGGTGGTACTCTTGGTATTTTGATACCACCTTCAATTATGTTAATTGTTATGGGTCCAGTATTAGAAGTATCGACACTTGATCTTTTTCGTGGAGCCTTCATACCGGGTGCGCTTTTAGCGTCATTGTATTTACTCTATACTCTCGGGCGTTGTTGGTTAAACCCAGATTTAGGTCCAATTCTATCTGATGAAGATCAGCCAGAAACATCACGTTTCTATGGTGCAGAAGTTGCTTTAATCTGTCTTGGAGTTCTAACTATATGCCGTGTATTTGGCCTTGGATTGGGTGGCACGTTTGGTGGATTTATTCCATTTGGAGGGCTCTTTGCATTAATCATCATTTTAACAGTCGCATATAGAGCATACCGAAGCTTATCAATTCTTCGGATTGCTGTACCAATTGCAGTTTTGTTTCATCTATATATGATTTTTGCTAACATCTCTGAAGATGGAAGCTTATCAATTATGTCTGTTGTAATGGGATTGTTCATCTTACTCTTGGCCTATTTAGGGCGGATTATTTACAGTTCAGAAGCAGAAAAAGATTTTTACTTCTCTGATTTATGGGATGAGTTCTTTGCTGGCTTGATGCCACCAACAATTCTCATCTCTTTTGCTCTAGGTTCAATTTTACTAGGGTTTGCAACACCTGCCGAAGCGGCTGCAATGGGCGCATTTGGATCAATTTTGCTAGCGATTGGATATCGTAGATTCACTTTCCAAGGCTTCTTTGACAACTTGATGAAAGCACTCGAAATTACAGTTTTAATAATGTTCTTGGTTGCTGCTTCAAACTTCTTTGGTGCAGAATTCAGCGCACTTGGAACACCCAAGTTAATGACTGAGATGTTATTAACCCTCGAAATGTCGCCATATATAATACTACTTTTTGTGATGGCCTTAATTTTCTTACTGGGCTGGCCACTCGAATGGGTGCCAATCGTATTGATCGTTGTACCTATTTTATTACCAACAGTTCAGTCTTTAGATCTTCATGGCTTAAGTAGCTATGACACTATGGTCTGGTTTGGTATTCTTGTAGCTGTGAATTTACAAACTGCATGGCTCAGTCCACCAGTGGCCTTATCTGCATACTTCTTAAAAGGAGTTGTTCCAAATTGGGATCTTAAGGACATTTATATCGGTATGATGCAATTCATGTTAGTTCAGTTATTAGGTCTGGCATTAATATTCATATTCCCACAACTTGTTCTTTGGTTACCAAGAGTAATGGCGGGATAAGTAAACATATAATCAAAAAGCCCACCTTTGATTAAAGGTGGGCTTTTTTTATTCTTTAAACATTTCTGAATTATAATCTATCGCGCATTGAGAACCACAACATTGCCAATACCAATAATGGTGATCTCAACATAGCACCACCTGGGAAACGGGGTGTTGGAACAGACGCCATAAAATCAAATTGCTCAGCTTGCCCTCGAATTGCATCAGCAGCCATTTTACCACCCATAGTGGCCATAGCCACGCCATGACCTGAATACCCTGAAGCTGATAGAATATTGCCATCTATGCGCTCAAAATGTGGCATACGATTCATCGTAATACCTAGTGTTCCACCCCATGCATAATCTATACGAGTATTCTTTAATTGTGGATAAATTTCTAACATTGGTTTTCGAACCGCCGCTGCAATATCACGTGGAAATTTATATCCATAACTTTCAGATCCACCAAATAACAAACGTCTATCAGGACTAAAACGAAAATAATTTACGACAAATTTACTGTCTGCTACAGCATGATTGTTTTTAATTAATGCCTCTTGTGCATCTTCACTCATAGGTTCGGTAGCAATTATGAAATTATTAATTGGCATAACTCTTGCGGCAACCCGAGTGTTTAAACGCCCCAAGTACCCATTACATGCAAGTACTACAAATTTTGCACTTATAGATCCATTTTGAGTTTTAATTTTTGCTGTGTCACCCGATTTCACATTTATGACTTTAGATTGTTCATAAATCTCAACGCCTAAATTAATGCATTTACGCGCTAAACCCAGAGCGTATCGTAAAGGATCAATATGTCCAGCACCCATATCAAGTGTGCCACCAAAATATGCTGGGCTATTAACCAGATGATGTGTCTCTTCAAGACTTAGGTTTTGGATTTTATCATAACCATATTTTTCTCGTAGATGATAAGTATACGCATGTTCCTCTTTTACGTATCTTTTACGATGCGCAGTATGAATAATTCCATCGACAACACTACAATCTTCCATATCTGATGATAAATTACGAACCAAATCAACTGATTGCTGAGAAATATCCCATAATTCCTTCGCATGTTCATCACCCAAAATTGCTTCTAATCCCTCTTGGTCCATACGTTGACCGCCAGAAACCTGACCACCATTTCGCCCTGACGCACCAAAGCCAATACGTTGCGCCTCAAGAATAGCGACTTTATAACCAGATTGAGCCAGGTGAAGCGCGGTTGATAGGCCCGTAAAACCGCCCCCCACTACACAAACATCAGCTCGTATTTCACTTTTAAGACATGGAAATTTCTCAAGTTGAGTTGCATGTTCTGCGTAATATGATGGGGGATATTCCCCCTGCTTATCATTTGCTGACAATAAATCCATCATTCAAGCATTCAACAATAAATGTTCACGTTCCCAGGGTGAAATCTCACGTTGGTATTCCATAAGTTCCGCATGTTTGATTTGACGGTATAAATTACAAAATTCAGTCCCTAATACCTCGTGAAGGTCTTTATCTGCCTCAAATAATGTAAGTGCTGCAAACAAAGAATGCGGCAAACCAGCATCTGTTTCAAAAATTTCTTCATTAACAGCATCACGTGGCTTTGTGCTATTTAGCATACCCAAATATCCTGCAGCTAAACTGGCAGCAATTGCAAGATATGGGTTTGCATCACTTCCTGTAACACGGTTTTCTACTCTGCGTGCATTTGGGCCTGAATTTGGAATCCTCAAACCAGTGGTTCGATTATCAGCTGCCCACTCAAGGTTTGAAGGTGCAGAATACGCTCCCGCTAATCGCCGATATGAATTCACATACGGCGCCAATAATGGTACTGCATTTTGTAAATGCTTTTGTGAACCACCTATGAATTGATAGAATAACTCAGTTGGTGTACCATCAGTCTTTGAAAAAATATTTTGTCCTGTTTTTATATCCACAATTGATTGGTGAATATGCATTGCTGAACCCGGCTGATCTCGCATTGGTTTTGCCATAAAGGTAGCAAAAACACCATGTTTTAAAGCTGCCTCTCGTATTGTTCGCTTAAAATAAAATACTTGATCTGCTAATGCCAGTGGGTCTCCATGCATTAAATTAATCTCGATCTGCCCTGCACCACCTTCTTGTATTATTGTATCAATCTCTAAACCCTGTGCCTCGGTATAATCATAAATTGTATCAATCACATCTCCAAACTCATCCACTGCAACCATGGAGAATGCTTGTTGGCGTGCGCCAATACGCCCTGTTCGTCCAACAGGTGGCTGTATTTCTTCTGACGGATTAGTATTAGGTTTAGTCAAATAAAACTCTAATTCAGGAGCAACTACTGCACGCCAACCTTTTTTTTCATAAAGACCTACTATTCTTCTCAAAACATTTCGTGGTGCTATTTGAAGATCTTCACCGTCTCGAGTTTCAATATTATTTATTATCTGAACAGATGCATCTTCAGACCACGGAACTGCAGTCGCCGTAGACATATCAGGGCGAAGAACAATATCTTTTTCTGTCCATTGATTTTCAATATCATCCATATCCACATATTCACCTGATATGGTTTGATAAAATAATGAAACAGGTAAAAAAGTGGTGCCTGTAGGTGAAAACTTATGAGCCGGCATAGTTTTACCGCGAGACATACCAGCAATATCTGGAATAATACTCTCTACTTCCTCTAGTTTTCGTGCACCTTTATGAGCCTTAAATGCTTTTGGAAGTTCCTTTACCCAACTTTTTTCATCATCGTTACTCATAAGGCCTCTTCATATATAAATTATAAAATGCTATCACATCTTTCCTTTTGCACCAGAAAATTATTGAAAGCAAAACAAACAATTCTTTTCAGGAATTATATACGTCCAATAGTTTTTCCTTTTGCACCTTTTTGTTTTGCCAACAAACACAAAAAATCATGGCCAATAGTTGCAGCAGCAATAGCTGTAATTTCACTTACATCATAAGGTGGAGATACTTCTACTATATCCATTCCTATTAAGTCTAAACTTTCTAGACCCCGTAATAATTCCAAGCCTTGCCAAGTTGCAAGACCACCAACAACCGGTGTGCCTGTACCTGGAGCAAAAGACGGGTCAAATCCATCTATATCCCAAGAAATATATACTGGGCTGTCTCCAGCACGTTTTTTTATTATTTCAAGTGCTGCATCAATACCATTTCTGTGAACCCAAGGGGCAGTTAATATTTCAAAGCCATGGTCAGAGTTATTATATGTTCTTAATCCAATCTGAGTTGATTTAGATGAATCTATTACACCCTCCGAAACTGCTCTAGCAAACATTGAGCCGTGATCCATTCCACCATTATCTTCCCAAGTATCACAGTGAGCATCGAATTGTATTAAAGTCACGGGCCCATATTTATCTGCATGTGATTTTATTAGTGGGTATGAAACAAAATGGTCACCCCCAAAAGTTAACATTTTAGTATTCTGTGAAATTATTTTTGATGCGTGATCTTGGATGGCCTTCACAATGGTTTCTGGATTATGTGGATCTAGATGACAATCGCCATAATCTACAATTGATAGGTTTTCGAATAAATTAAAGCCAAACGGAAATGCATCTAATTCTGCCAATTGTACGGACGCCTGCCGTATTGCTCTTGGACCTAACCTACATCCTGGGCGGTAAGTAACAGCGTTGTCAAAAGGTACTCCGCTAACAGCTACATCAACACCATTTAAATCTTGGCTATATTTTCGCCTTAAAAAAGATAAGGCTCCTCCATAAGTCATTTCATGATACATTCCCATCGTATCCTTCGATTTAAATGCAAAATCACCTTTTTCATCTGACATGGCTATTCCTACAATCTACTTAAATAAGTTTTATATTCTATGGGTGGGATTTCAGTTGTAATCTGTGAAATTTCATTTCGTCGTAAAACGGTGTAAATATTGCAATAGTTTTCACCCAAAAGTGCTTTCGCAAATTCTGAATTTTCAAAATTATCGACACTTTGTTTCCAATTTGTAGTTAGCGGTATTGCTGGAGATGAGTTTGAATCTTCAAGTGGCAAAGGTGGTTCTTCTTTTGTTTCAATACCATGCAAAATTCCTGCTAATATAGCGGCAAATGCTAAATATGGATTTATATCAGCACCGGATATTCGATGTTCAAGTCGTGAAGCTGGCCCTTTGGTTACAGGTAACCTTATGCCTGCATTGCGATTATCTAGCCCCCAATCCGGGGCACAAGGTGCAAAGCCACCTGGGAAAAATCGACGATATGAATTCATATGAGGTGCAAAAATAGCTTGAAAATCTTCCATTGTATTCAAAGCACCCGCGACCGCATGTCTAAGTGCAGGCGCAATCTCTTCATTTGAACATTCAAATATATTTACACCTTCATTATCAAGAACTGATGTATGTAAATGCATTCCATTGCCTGGATGATCAGCGTATGGTTTAGCCATAAATGTAGCTTCCATGCCGTGTTCGTCTGCAACTCCTCGAACAAGTCGTCGAAAAATGACAGCCGTATCAGCTGCTGACAAAACATCGCCAGTGTGATGGAAGTTAATTTCAAACTGACCAGGGCCAAATTCTGCAATTATTGAATCAATTGGGAGGCCCAGCACTTTAGATGCTTTTTGTATTGCACGTAGCATTTCTTCAGATCGGGAAAGAACTTCAAGATCGTAGTTCTGTGCATCAGGGGTTCTTTCAGGTGGAGTTGGTGGGTCAGAAACGTTTTTTCGTTTGTTAATTATATAGAATTCTAATTCACAAGCTATAACAGGGTTTAATCCTTTATTCTTAAACTTATCAACAATCTTCTGAAGAATTAATCTGGGCGATAATTGAGATATTTCACCATTCATCTCATGCATTTCAACCATTAACTGAGCAACATTTCCTTTTGCCCATGGGACGGGCTTTAATGTTCCTAATATTGGTTTTAAGATACCATCAGGGTCACCTTGAATCATGCCTAAGCCTGTTTCTGGAATTTCAAATCCAAATATATTTGGTGCATAAGTAGAAAGTGGTATCCGAACTTGATTATCCAATAGCTTTGATACTTCTGATGATGGTAGCCATTTACCTCTGAGGACTGCATTTATATCGCATAACATTAAATCAATTCGTTCTGGCACCCCATGTTGAGTGCAATACAAATCATATTCAGTCATAAAATTAGTCATTATTCTTACCATTCAAGTGAATAAATATACGTACATTAAAAATGCATACATTTATACTATAACTATTTATATAAACCTTGGCTTTTAATATCTTTTAGAGTTTCATCTAAAGATTTTGATGCCAAATTTATTAAAGTATCAATTTCAGAACGACTTATTGTAATCGGTGGTGAGATAATCATTCGATCACCAACATGCCTCATAATAAGCCCATTCCCAAAACTATGGCTTCGTCCAATTAAGCCAACTGTACCAACATCAGCAGCAAACTTGGCCCTAGAGGACTTGTCAGGTGTCATTACAAGTGACCCCATAAATCCAACCATATTTGCCTCACCAATTAAAGGATGATTACTTAAATCATGCCATTTTTCTGCAAGATATGGCATTGTGTCTGAAGCTGCGTTTTCTATCAAATTTTCTTCTTGAATTATACGCAGATTTTCCAATGCAACTGCCGCTCCAACGGGATGTCCTCCATAGGTATAACCATGAGCAAAATCACCTGAGCTATTAATCACAGAGGCGACTTCATCACAAACCATAGAGCCACCTATAGGTGCGTAGCCTGATGATAATCCTTTCGCTATTGTCATGATATGTGGGCGGATAGCATAGTAATCACTTCCAAACCAATGGCCTGTTCGTCCAAACCCACAAATAACTTCATCAGCAATTAGTAATATCTCATATTCATCACAAATTCTTTGAATTTCTGGCCAGTAAGATTCTGGAGGAACTATTACACCACCAGCACCTTGAATTGGCTCAGCGATGAATGCTGCAACGTTTTCTTCACCTAATTCATGAATTTTTTCTTCTAACTCTCTTGCCCTTAACAATCCAAATTCTTGTGGGGATAGCTCTGCACCCTCATTATACCAATCCGGTTGACCAATATAAGTGATATTGGCAATTGGTAATCCACCTTGTGCATGCATACCTTTCATACCACCCAGTGAAGCTCCGCCCATAGTTGAACCATGATAGCCATTTATGCGACTTATAATCGTCTTTTTATTAGGCTTACCTTTAGCTGCCCAAAAATGTCTGACCATTCTAATGTTTGTATCATTAGCCTCAGATCCACCAGTTGCAAAAAAAGTATGGTTAAATCCTGCAGGAGATATTTCTGCTAATTTTGCTGAAAGCGATATTGCAGGTACGTGGCTTGTTTGAAAAAAAGTATTATAATACGGCAGTTGTTGCATTTGTGCATAGGCAACATCTGCAAGTTCTTTCCGACCATACCCAATATTAACACACCAAAGTCCCGCCATTCCATCTAAGATTTGTTTCCCATCAGAGTCAGTGAGCATAACTCCATCAGCAGCAGTAATAATTTTCACACCTTTTTTTGCTAATTCAGCATTTTCTGTGAAAGGATGCATATGATGCGCTGCATCTAAAGCTTGCAAATCTTTTGTTGGCAAATGATTAACTATTTTATTCATGTAAGCACTCCTATTTGGTCGGCTTAAAAAATAACCACTAGCCACCATTCATGAAATCATATCCTTAATTTATTAAGTGATAATAAAATAAAACGTGCGTTATAATTACCCAATTTGTCAATTAGTTTTTAGATAAGAGAAATTCTAATCAGGTTATAAATTTAAGTATTAAATAGGAAGTGAAGTACATCGCCATCAGAGACTGTATAAGTTTTACCTTCTGCCCTCATTTTTCCTTTTTCTTTTGCACCCTGCTCACCATTACATTCTATATAATCACTGTAAGCAATTGTTTCCGCCCTAATAAACCCACGCTCAAAGTCGCCATGTATGACACCTGCAGCTTGTGGAGCAGAAGTATTTTTGCGAATGGTCCAGGCACGGGCTTCTTTTGGCCCAACTGTGAAATAAGTCTGAAGCCCCAGTAGTTCATATCCAGCAGCAATAAGTCTATCCAAACCCGCCTCTTCTAGGCCAAGTTCATTCAAAAACATTTCTGCTTCATCATTCTCCAGCTGGCTAATTTCTTCTTCAATTGCAGCAGATATCACCACTGATGCTGCACCTTGATCAGCCGCCATTTTTGCAACTGCATCAGAATGCGCATTACCTTTGCCCGCATTGTCTTCCTCGACATTACATACATACAAAACTGGTTTTGCGGTAAGCAATGTGAGTTGCTTCCATTGTTTTTCCTCATCACTATCAATAATACAAGTTCTTGCAGGTTTACCTGTTTCTAGTGCATCTTTAGCTCGTTTTAATAAATCATTTTGTAAAACAGCGTCTTTATCACCACCTTTGATTTTTCGCACCAAGCCTTGCATACGTTTTTCAATATTTTCTAAGTCAGCCAACATTAATTCAGTTTCAATTGTATCAGCATCTTCAATTGGATTAACTCGCCCATCAACGTGCGTAACGTCATCATCATCAAAGCATCTCAATACATGAGCTATTGCATCACACTCTCGAATATTTGCTAGAAATTGATTTCCCAATCCCTCACCTTTTGAGGCACCTTTAACGAGACCTGCGATATCAACAAATGTCATTCGAGCAGGTATAATTGTTTTGGAGTTAGCAATCTTAGATAAGAGATCTAATCGTTCATCAGGGACAGATACTTCACCGGTATTTGGCTCTATGGTGCAAAATGGAAAATTAGCAGCTTGAGCAGCCGCAGTTCGGGTTAGCGCGTTAAAGAGTGTTGATTTACCAACATTAGGCATGCCGACTATACCAGTTTTAAAACCCATGATTTTCAACCTTTAAATTAATGTTTGTGGCATCTATCGTTTGATTGGGGGAAAGGTCAAGTAATCCAGCACTTGAAATTACTCCATTTTTACAGCAAAGGTTTTTTTAAACTAAGAAAGAGTCTAATAATGTCACGTATTGCTAACAAATTTGCAGATTTAAAATCAAAAGAACAGTCAGCTTTTGTATCATATATTATGGCAGGTGACCCAAATTACGATACCACATTAGAAATAATGAAAGGGCTTCCTGAAGCAGGAGTGGATATAATAGAAATTGGAGCCCCGTTTACTGACCCAATGGCAGATGGCACAACAATTCAATTGGCAGGACAACGCGCATTAGCAGGTGGTATGACTTTAAAGAAAACTTTAAAAATGGTTTCAAGTTTTCGAGAAAACAACAATGACACACCAGTTGTTTTAATGGGTTATTATAATCCTATTTATAGCCATGGTGTTGAGGCTTTTATTTCAGATGCCAAAAATGCAGGTGTTGACGGCCTAATTGTAGTTGATTTACCACCTGAAGAAGATGACGAGTTATGCATTCCAGCGAAAGATTTAGGTTTAGACTTTATTAGGCTAGCAACTCCTACAACTGACACACAGCGCTTGCCCAAACTTCTTCCAAATACGAGTGGTTTTATTTATTACGTTGCTGTTACAGGTGTCACAGGTGCTGGCTCAGCAAATGCAGCTGAAGTAGGAACAGAAATTAAACGTATTAAAGAAAGCACGGATCTACCTATTGTTGTTGGCTTTGGTATAAATACCCCTGAAGCAGCATATGATATGGCCCTACATGCTGACGGCGCAGTAGTCGGATCTGCAATAGTATCGAAAATAGCTGCAGGTGACTCAGTTTCAGATGTATTAAAATTTGTAAAAAGTTTATCTGACGGCGCCCATAGTGCAAAGAAATAACTTAATTGACCATAACATTCCACTCTGATAAATTGGTAAAATAATATTACCAATAGAGATCTAAATGACAATTATAACAACAATCGATGATTTTAAGCCAATATATAAACGTCGAGTCCCAAAGATGTTTTATGATTATTGTGAGAGTGGCTCTTGGACAGAGCAAACATTTAGAGAAAATGTTAGTGATTTTAGCAAAATTTACTTTAAACAAAAAGTTGCAGTAGATATTTCAAACCGCTCAACCAGCACAAAAATGCTTGGCAATGATGTCAAAATGCCGGTTGCATTGGCACCCGTTGGATTAACTGGCCTACAACATCCAGACGGAGAAATTAAAGCTGCAAAAGCAGCGGAAAAATTTGGTATTCCATTTACTTTATCAACAATGTCTATTTGCTCAATTGAGGATGTAGCAAAACATACCACAAAACCCTTTTGGTTTCAGCTTTATTGTATGAGTGACAAACCTTTTATAGAAAACCTTATTGATCGCGCGAAAAAAGCAAATTGTTCTGCACTCGTCATAACACTAGATCTACAAATTTTAGGTCAACGTCATAAAGATATAAAAAATCAAATGACAGCACCACCAAAACTTACGCTTAAAAACATAATAAATATGGCAACAAAACCTCATTGGTGTTTAGGAATGCTTCAAACAAAAAGGCATGGATTTTCTAATATAATAGGTCATGCAACTGGAGTGGAAAATTTAACCAGTTTATCGGATTGGTCAGCAAAAACACTCATGCGTACCCTTAACTGGGATGACCTGTCTTGGATCATGAAAAGATGGGGTGGCAAAGTAATATTAAAGGGCATACAAGATGTAGAAGATGCCAAAATGGCAGTAAAAACAGGTGCGGATGCTATTGTTGTTTCAAATCATGGAGGCCGACAACTAGACGGTGCACTTTCATCAATTAGATCACTTCCTTCAATAATAGAAGCAGTTGGAAATCAAATTGAAGTTTGGATGGATGGAGGAATTAGATCAGGACAAGACGTAGCTAAAGCTGTTTCATTGGGAGCTAAAGGCGTCATGATTGGAAGGCCATATATATATGGTTTAGGTGCAATGGGGCAAAAAGGCGTTTCTAAAGCATTAGAGGTTATTCATAAAGAATTAGATACAACTATGGCGCTATGTGGGGAGCGAAATATTACAAACATGACCCGCGAAAATTTACTAATCCCCAAGGGCTTTAGTGGCAACTGGGAATAGGTGATTATTTAGCTTATAAATTCAAAGATAAGATAGTTCACATCATTCAAAATCATTTTATTACATCTATTACAATTAATCTCTTCACATCAGCATAAAACTGTCCTATACGGCGCTTTCAACGGCCATACACCCTGGAGGATGGCCCTAATTTATGGAGAATTATTATGGCAGGTAAAATTCCTGATCTAGAATTAACGCCGCGCACGGGGACAGGCAAGGGAGCCGCCCGTCAAGCTCGTCGTGATGGCTTAGTACCTGGAGTTGTATATGGTGGTGGTGAAGAGCCACAAGCTATATCAATCCCTTTCAATGTATTATTTAAGAAACTTAAAGATGGCGGCTTTATGTCAACTCTCTTCAACCTAAAAGTTGAAGGTTCTGAAGACGTTCGTGCAGTTTGCCGTGGCGTACAACGTCATGTAGTAAAAGATTTGCCAACTCACATAGATTTCTTGCGATTGAAACGTGACAGCCGAATTAATATGAACATCCCAGTTCACTTCTTAAACGAAGAAACAAGTGTTGGTTTGAAAAAAGGTGGAACTTTAACAATTGTTCGAGCTGAAGTTGAGTTGATGGTTACAGCTGGTAACATTCCAGATCATATTGAAGCTGACCTGGGAGAGCTTGAAATCGGTGAAACTATCAACATCTCAGACATTACACTTCCAGAAGGAACACGCCCAGTAATTTCAGATCGTGATTTTGTGATTGCAAACATCGCTGCTCCTGGTGGAGCTGCTGACGACGAAGATGAAGATGCAGCTGAAGAAACAGCTGAAGATGCAGATGCAGCTGAAGGTGATGCACCTGAAGCAGACGCTGAAACATAAAACATCATAATCAGATATTATAATTTAGCCCGTGCGCTTTGCACGGGCTTTTTTATTGGTTTTGTTTTATATTAATTTAGTCAGCTAGATTAATTGCAACTTATTATTGGGTGTATTAGTTTCAACTCAATTTTAAAAAAGTGATAATCTATGAAACTGTTCGTTGGCCTTGGCAATCCTGGCAAAAAATATGTTAATAACAGACATAACATTGGGTTTATGGCATTAGATCAGATAGCCAGTGATCATTCATTTTCACCTTGGAAAAGTAAGTTTCAAGGACAGCTATCTGATGGAAAATTAGGTCTTGAAAAAGTAATCCTGCTCAAGCCTGAAACATTTATGAACCTATCCGGCCAATCAGTTAGCGAAACTATAAAATTTTATAAGATTAAAACTGAAGATGTAGTAGTCTTTCACGATGAGCTGGATCTTTCCCCTTCTAAGATACGTGTAAAAACATCAGGTGGCCACGCTGGACATAATGGACTTAGATCTATTCACCAACATATTGGACCAGATTACCAGAGAGTTCGCATGGGCATAGGTCATCCTGGTGATAAAAACAGAGTTGCTAATTATGTTTTAAGTGATTTTGCTAAAAGTGATCAAAATTGGCTAAAGGACTTGATATATGGAACTAGCGATGGCGCTGTATACCTTGCAAACGATGATCCTGGTAAGTTTATGAACGCTGTAGCTATGAAAACTGTACCACAGCGTGAAAAGCCAAAAAAAATCAATAAGGTCACGATTAAAAAAGAAGACATATCTGAAACAGATAATCGATCAGCAATACAAAAATTAATCGATAAGTTTAGTAATTAATTTTAAATAATATAGCTAAGCTCTAGTTTAGAATTATTCTAAATATTGACTTTATGGCGTAAAAAAGTAAATAATATACAACTTCAATAAGGATGTGTCTTTATGTTTATTCAAACCGAATCTACTCCAAATCCAGCGACTTTAAAATTCCTTCCTGGCCAAACAGTCATGAGTATGGGAACTGCAGATTTTCCATCACCAGAAGCTGGATCATCATCTCCTTTAGCAAAAAGAATCTTTGCAGTAGAAGGTGCAACAGCAGTTTTTCTTGGACCTGATTTTGTAACGATTACAAAATCTGAAGATGCAGATTGGGACCATATAAAACCGGCGTTACTTGGAGCAATAATGGAACACTTTCAATCTGGCCAGCCAGTTATTGAAGGTGAAGATAATTCAGGTGGGCATGCAGAGCATAGCGGTGAAGATTCCGATATTGTAAATCAAATCAAGGATTTATTAGACACTAGGGTTCGCCCAGCAGTTGCGCAAGATGGTGGTGATATTACATTTCATGGGTTTGAGAGAGGCGTCGTTTACCTTCATATGCAAGGTGCCTGTGCAGGATGTCCATCTTCTACAATTACCCTTAAAATGGGTATAGAGAATTTATTACGCCATTATATCCCGGAAGTAACCGAGGTACGTCCAGTTGCCGCCTAATCAATATGTATTAGCATTTGATACATCGGCCGCGCATTGCGCGGTCTCTTTGTTTATAAATGGCGAATGTTTTAATGAGCGCATTGAGCCTATGGTAAAAGGCCAAGCTGAACGGCTATTCCCATTATGCGAAAAAGTTTTAACTTTAGCAGAGATTAATTGGAAAAATTTAGATGCTATTGGAGTTTGCATTGGGCCAGGAAATTTCACAGGCGTTCGAGTAGGAGTATCCGCTGCAAGAGGTTTATCACTATCACTAGGAATACCAGCAATTGGAATATCAAGATTAGAAGCGATGGCATTAGACTCAAAAAGCAAAGCTTCAGTTATTATGGATGCTAGGCAAGAGAGGATATATATCCAAGATTTTTGTGACGGTAATGCATTAAATAAACCAAAAATAATAAATACACAAAATGGAGATTTTTCTATCGATGCTATTATGAATGCAGATGATAAAAATATTGGTCTATTTAAAAATGTTAATATTCCAAAATGTACTCTTCCAAACGCAATTGCAAGATTGGCCATAAATAGAATTGGTACAGAAAACTCACGCCCTGCACCAATGTATTTGCAAGAACCAAATGCAGACTTACCAAAAGAACAACCACCGAAGATAATATGAAATCTGACACCCTAGCAGGCATACACAAGAGATCATTCAACACACCACGCTCATGGTCTGCAAAAGAAATAGATCAATTATTGCTTCAAGATTCCACACAATTGATAACGGGAAAAAATTCTTTTTTACTTGGAACAATTACAGATTATGAAGCAGAAATCCTTACATTAGCAGTAGATCCTATAAATCGTAGACTTGGTATTGCAAAAAATTTACTCAAAAAATTTGAAAATATCTGTTTGCAAAAAAATATAGATAAAATCGTATTAGAAGTTGCAAAAAATAATGTCCCTGCAATTCAGCTATATAAAAGCTTTCACTACAAAACTAAAGGAAAGCGCAAAAATTACTATACATCACCTGAGGGTGAAAAAATTGATGCTATTGTAATGATTAAATCAATTTAACCTCTTCCAACAAATGGCATCTTATTTGCCATTATAGTCATTGACAGAATATTGGTACTCAATGGTAATTGAGCCATGTTCCAAACAGCCTCTGCCGCATCTGATACTGCCATAGTCTCAACAACCCCACCTGCATGGCTAAGGTTTGCAACCATTTCGGTATGTGCGTTTCCAATATCTATTTGGCCACAACATATATTAAGATCCCTACCATCCAATGCTATAGTTTTTGTTAAACCTGTAATAGCATGTTTCGTTGTTGTGTATGGAACAGATCCCTCACGAGGTGTATGTGCAGAAATTGATCCATTATTAATTATGCGACCACCTTTATCTTTCATATGTTTAAAGGCTTCTCGTGCTGATAGAAACATACCAGTCAAATTCACATCAAGAGATTTTTGCCAATCTTTTATATCAATTTGATCAATGCGAGCTTGGGGAGTAAAAATTCCAGCATTGTTAAATAAAACATCAATTTTTCCAAAGTGATCCGCAGTTAGTTGAAAAGCATCTTTAATTTGTTTTTCTTGAGCAACATCACATTTAATGCACAGCGCGTTTTCGTGATTGTTTGCAATTATTGCAAGCTTTTGTTCTCTTCTTGCAATTAGACCTACATTCCAGCCACGTTCTAAGAATAATTTTGCGACATAAGCCCCAATACCACTGCTGGCACCAGTAATTAGAATTGTTTTGTTCATAATTTTTCCTAGTGTATGTGATTAAAATACTGGCGTAGTTTTTCAAAAAATGCAAACATTCTCACAGTTAAGGAGAATACAAATGAGCTCACCTAAAAATAATTTTTTTCAACCTGTAGATGGTATGGAATTACCTCGTTTTGCTGGAATTCCAAGCTTTATGCGCCTACCCCATTTAGACTTAAATGATCAAAATATCAATGAAGTTGACTTTGGGCTAATTGGAGTACCATGGGACGCTGGCACTACTAATAGACCCGGACCACGTCATGGACCACGCCAAATGCGAGATCTTTCAACAATGATAAGAGCTATGAATGGTGCTACACGAATAAAACCTTTTGAATTGGCAAATTTTGCTGATTTGGGTGATGCACCAGTAAATCCTGCAGACATTCAAGACTGCATGAAGCGTATTACGGAGTTTTATGAAAAAGTTAAATCAAATGGAATCATACCAATGACTGTTGGTGGTGATCACTTGACGAGCTTACCAGTTTTGAGAGCACTGGCCTCTTCAGCTCCCGTTGGAATGATACACTTTGATGCGCATACAGATCTTTTTGAAAGTTATTTTAATGGTTATAAATACACACACGGCACTCCCTTTCGTCGCGCAATTGAAGAAGGTTTGCTTGATCCTAAACGAGTCATCCAAATTGGCATTAGAGGTAGTATGTATGATGGAGCAGATATTGAATGGGGAAGACACCAAGGCGTTACAATAATTCAGATTGAAGAATTATTTGAGCGCGGAATAAAAGATGTTATGCAACAAGCACGAGACATTGTCGGAAACAATGAAACTTATTGTTCATACGATATTGATTTTATTGACCCAACTTTTGCGCCTGGTACTGGAACACCTGAAGTAGGTGGCCCTAATAGTTTTCAGGCATTACAGGTTGTTAGAGAGCTTAGTGGCGTAAATTTAATTGGAATGGACTTAGTTGAAGTTTCACCACCATTTGATCAATCAGGAGCAACTTCATGGCTTGGTATTTCAATTGTATTTGAGATGTTATGCATTTTAGCACAATTAAATAAATAATCTAATAAGGATAAAATATTTTCAATATTTTTGCGCTTTTCTAATGCCAAACATATCATCTTTCGATAATGCATACTTAAAAAGCAATAAATTTTTGGAGAAATGAATGGACACAGTAGTTCTTAATATTGAAATGATTGCCGTATTATGCCTTTTGGGCTTTACAATATTTTTGTTCATTTCAGAAGTTGTACGTGTTGATTTAGCAGCTATTTTAGTAATGGTACTATTAGGTGCTCTTAGTTACATACCTGCATTAAGTGGTCTTGCAGATGTGAATCATTTATTTGACGGCTTTGCTTCTAACGCCGTAATTTCTATAATTGCTGTAATGATTATTGGGGCTGGATTAGATAAAACTGGCTTAATGAATACTGTTGCCGCTCGCATACTAAAGTTTGGTGGATCTACTGAAAAACGCATTATTCCTGTCGTATCTGGAACTGTTGGATTCATTTCAAGTTTTTTACAAAATGTTGGCGCAGCAGCGTTATTTTTACCTGTTGTAAGCCGTATATCAGCTCGAACAGAGATACCCATGTCTAGGTTATTAATGCCAATGGGATTTTGTGCAATATTAGGTGGAACCATGACTATGGTTGGTTCTTCACCCTTGATTTTACTCAATGATTTAATAATCACTTCTAATTCAAAATTACCTGATGAATTAAAAATGGAAACATTTAGTTTATTCTCTGTTACCCCAATTGGTTTAGCCTTGGTTGTTACGGGGATATTATACTTTGTTATTCTAGGGCGATGGGTATTACCTGGATCAGGCGGTAGAACATCAGGATCTGCTGGCCAGTCAATGAAGGATTATCTGAAAAGAATTTATGGGTTAAAAGCTGATATCGTAGAAGTGGTAGTACCTGAGGGTTCTATACTAATGGGTGAGACACTGGGTGACCTAATGGATGCCCACCATATATATGTTATAGGAACGTATCATAATGCTAAACGATGGGTTGGGCCTACATTAGATACAAAAATTACCCCACCATGTAGATTAGCAATTCTTGGCAGAAAAAAAGTTATCCAAGAAATGTGTGAAGATTACGGTTTAGAAGTAAAGCCGCGCTTAGACGTATTTGCAGAAGAATTTGTGCCAACAAAAGCTGGAGTTGCAGAAGTTGTCATTCCTCCAAATTCATCTGTAATTGGGAAAACCGCTCGGGAAATGCAATTTCGAAAAGTATATGGAATGGCCCTTCTTGCAATTTACCGAAGTGAAGAAACATATAGTCACGTTGAAACCGATGATCACCAACCGAGTCGAATAGGTGTTATGGAATTACATGCTGGTGATACACTTGTTGTTCAAACACAATGGGAAGCTTTAACACGATTAAAATCAGATAAAAATTTCGTAATTGTAACGTCTGATTACCCTCAAGAAGAACTTCGGCCTAAAAAGGTTGGATGGGCTGTTTTCTTTTTCAGTATCGCACTTGCACTTATATTGTTTTCACCATTGCGATTATCTTTATGTCTTTTAGTTGGTGCAGTAGGAATGATTTTATCCAGAGTGCTAAGCATTGATGAAGCTTATAAATCAGTTGGATGGAACACCGTGTTTTTATTAGCTGGTTTAATTCCTTTAGGGCATGCAGTTCAAAGTACAGGAACTGCAGAATGGATTGCTCAAGGAGTATTGGCAATTTTAGATGGATGGCCAATTTGGGCACTTCAAGTTGGAATTGCTATTCTTGCTACAATATTCACGTTAATAATGTCTAATGTGGGTGCAACGGTGTTATTGGTTCCATTGGCTGTATCAATAGCTATTGCTTCAGGTGGTGATCCAGCAATATTTGCTATGACAGTTGCAATTTCAACTTCAAACTCTTTCTTAATACCTACGCACCAAGTAAATGCGTTAATTATGGGACCTGCAGGTTATAGAGTTGCTGATTTTGTAAAAACTGGTGGAATAATGACAATCTTGTTCTTAATAGTTTCTATGGTGATGATGAACCTTATTTTTTAGATTTAGCGCTCACTTAAGTTTTGAGAATATGATTATTCTATAGGTTCTAAAGTTAATTCGTTTGAAATTTGGCTTCTCAAATCGTCTGTATGTAAAGGTGTTGTTGGGCGAGCTAATTTATATGCTTTAACCCAGAACAATTTATCAATAGCTCTCGTAATTGCCACATACGCTAATCTTTTCCATAGTTGTATTCCAGCTTCTTCTCGCCCCATTTTAGCAGCCACAAACAAATCAGGGGCAAATACTTGAACATTCTTCCATTGGGAACCCTGAGCTTTATGAATTGTACAAGCTGATCCATGTACGAATGCAGCACCCATATGTGCAGCAAAAGGTATAAAAGGCTCTTCTTGGTCTGGCGCCTCTATCTTAATAATACTTGCAGCGGAAACTTGTGGGTCTTCAGCACCAATCACATGTAACCTAGAAAACCCTGGCTTTCGCCCATCACCAAGATATACGCATTGAGCTCCTTTAATTAATCCACGTGCCTCTAGATCAATACGTTTCTTTCTATGTTTCATCGGTAATTCAATACCATCACAAATTAAAGGTTCACCTGATAATAACCGATCGTCAGGCGCCTCATATGCATTTCGAAATGCTTGAATCAATCTAATCCTTGTTGAATTTCGCCAAACCAAAACTGGAGATCGTGACATTAAATCACACTGAACCGATTGAGCCAAAACGACTCTATCATCTTTTAAAGACATTTCTTCAATTTGGCGCTCAAATTCTTGGAAAGACAGATTAGGTTCTGATAATAAATGGGCCAGATCTAAGATAGGGCTATCACCAGCTTGGCGGTGTATTCTTGTTAAATGACATTGTCTTGATTTTGGTACATTTTCAAAAGCCATTTCACCTGACTGACCTACAGGAGCCAATTGAGCCGGATCACCAAACAAAATAAGAGTTGAAAAAATTTCTTGCAAATCTTCAAATTGCCGATCATCTAGCATAGAACTTTCATCAATAAAGCCAATATCTAATGGTTCCTCCCTTCTTTTCCAACCAATTATAAAGTCTGAACCTCGCAATCCAGCAGCAGCAAGCGCCCCAGGAATAGATTTATTATTCTTAAAAAATAAAGCAGCTCTCTCTAATGCAATATCATTCAAACCCTCAATTACTGGGCGCTCATCATTACCACTGAGCCATTCTGAAAACTTTTCATATTCAGGATCATACATTGGAGTATATAAAATTCGGTGAATAGTTGTTGCTTGCACTCCACGATTTCGCAACACACTAGCAGCCTTATTAGTTGGCGCAAGAATAGCTAGTGTTCTTCGATCTTTCCTGGGTTTACCTTCATAATCACCTGAAATCAGCTCTACTCCAGCATTACCAAGAGCTTCTGCTAATTTTGCCAATAATAAAGTTTTCCCTGACCCAGCTTTGCCTAAGATTGCTAAAATTTTATTTTTATTTTCACTTTGTGGTAATAAATTTTCATTTTTTAAATCTATGCCCGCTGACATCAATGCTTCTGTTGCTGCGTCAAAAGCTACAGCTTGATCATCTGAATATATCACTATATCGCCTAAGCCCTTATAAAAAATAGATTGTTACCTATTATTAACTATCAGGAAATCTTGTAGGAAATACCAGCCTTATAATTACATTAGTATTTATAATTTATTCTTCAAACCACCAAATTAGGAATAATCTGTTTTTTTCTGGAAACAACTCCTGGTAGGATTATCACATCATTTTCTACAGACACATTAAATGATTTTTCTGCAATTTCTTTTACTTGATTATTTGGTATCAAAAGATTTGCTTGTTCATTCAAAATATCAACAACAAAAAGCAACACTTGATCAACATTATCTTCTTTAGAAATAATACTCATTTCGTCTATCAAAGTATCTTTACGAGCTAATATGATTGCTGGACTTGTTGTTTCAAGTACAGAAATGCGCATTTTTATATTGTTTAATTCATACTCTTTAGAGTCCATTCTCAAAAGCTCATTATCAGAGAAATCAGATACATTTGATTTAGCATCAAACATTTTGCGAGCATACTCAGAAATTTTTATCTCTAATTCACTTGATAATTTTTTTGCTAATTCAATATCAGTATTTGTGGTAGTAGGACTTCTAAATTCTAGTGTATCTGAAAGAATGCAAGAAAGAATTAAACCTTTTATTTCTTTTGGTGCATGTATTAAATCATCTCCCATCATTTCAGCCATTATTGATGCTGTAGACGCCAATGGTTTAATAGTAATTGATATTGGCTTATTTGTTTTTAAACCTCCTATTAAGAGATGATGATCTATTATTTCAATGATGTTTGCATTATTTATGTTACTGGGTAATTCAGCAGGGTTATTAGTATCAACAATTATTACGTCTTCACCTTTTTCAACATCCTTTAGAATATCAGGTGTATCAAAACCCCAGTAATTCATAACAAATGCTGCTTCTGTATTTGGTTTACCCAATACATAAGGAATAGCATTTATTCCCTTTTTCTTCATATACCATGCCCAAATAATTGCAGAAGCTGTTGCATCAGTATCCGGTGCTTTATGTCCAAAAACTTTTATCATAATTGTCTCTTTATCTAAGATTTATTGCCTTATATCATGCAATTCGTTTCTGTAAACAATTAGGACATATAAGGATCAAAATCTTACAAACATTACATTGTAATATCCTATACTTACGCTAGTTTAGTAAAAAAGGAGATCTCCATGAAAACTCGAAAACTAGGCAATGATGGCTTGACTGTTAGTGCAATCGGTTTTGGTGCAATGAGTATTACAGGTTTTTTTGGGCCCACAGATGACAAAACATCTCAAAAATGCCTCGCCAGTGCATACGATAATGGAATTGATTTTTTCGATACAGCAGATGTCTATGGATCTGGATCATCAGAAAAATTAATTGGTCAGTTCCTAAAAGAAACAAATGCAAATATAAAGATTGCAACTAAATCTGGAATTCAAACTGAACCTGTAAGACAATTCAATAATTCAAAAGAATATCTAACTAACTCACTTGATAAATCATTGCAGAGACTAGGTGTTGATTATGTAGATTTATTTTACATACATCGTCGTGAAGCCAACCGACCAATTGAAGAAGTTGTGGAGACTTTAACTAAATTTATTCAAGCAGGTAAAATTGGTGGATATGGCCTTTCTGAGATTTCACCGACAACCCTGCGCAAAGCTCATAAAATCCATCCATGTATGGCAGTTCAAAACGAATATTCTCTTTGGTCAAGATTGCCAGATCTGGGCTTGATTAGAACTTGCTCCGAATTGAATGTATCATTTGTACCCTTTTCTCCACTTGGCAGAGGCATGCTTACAGATAGTCCCGCTAAAAGAAAGAATATGTCATCACCAGATTTAAGAATTAATAATCCACGTTTTATGGAACCAAATCTATCAGAAAATTTAGCCATATTAAAAAACTTTAGATCTTGGGCATCCGACAATAATATGACAACTGCTGCTGCAGCATTATCATGGGTTTTAAGCAGGGGCGAAAACCTCATTCCAATTCCAGCGACCAGAACTAGTGAACATTTAATGGAATGGGTAAACGCATCAGATATAACTTTATCTAAAGATCAATTGAATGAAATAGAAAATATTTTACCAGTAGGATGGGCTTACGGTGATCGTTATTCAGTAAGCCAATATGTTGGCCCAGAAACATATTGCTAATTTTTTTCTGTTAATTTTATTGTTATTAAATTTGTTAGATTTTCAGAGTTTGTTAATAATTCACCACATGCTTTTGGTCCCAAATTTGTAGACCGTTGGCAGTAATTGTAAGTCCCCATATCCAAATTTATAACCATATCAGGATTTATTGATGATTTAATCTCATTTGCAGCCTCAAATAATGTTAAAGACGTTTTTGTTTGATAAATGCCCCACCCCGATTGATTAGTAAAGAACATCCTCCTTACAAATCTTCGTGCATTTTCAACTTCATATAAATCTAAAACACCATCTGAAATCAATAAATGAGATTGAATCATACTCCAATTCTTTGCCTGAGCGAGTTCTATAAATTTTTTTCGATCTTTTTTAATCGTAAGATCAAAGTTAGTTCTCCATAGGTCAATATCTTTAGAATTAAATACATATGGGGTGCCATCTGGAGACACCAAAAAAATACCATCCCACCCTTGAAACCGCGAACTCACTAATCTCGGACCATCAAACGCAAGACCTTCAACACCAAATCTGTCTCCACTTGAATAGGCTCCAGTGACAGAAAGAATATTATCAGCATCATGTGATAATTCTAATGGGTGGAACCTTAATGAAATAATAGCTTTTTCATTACAACTATAAAATAAAATATTTTCTGTTGATATTTCACAATCCTGAGCTTGAATAAATGTTGGAATGCTAAATATGTATGAGCATATGATAAATAGAGATACAAAGCGTGTCATGGCTTTAAAAATAAGCACTATTAACAAACAGTCAATCTTATTAATGTTGTATTATAAAATAACGAAATGGTAGTATGAATATAGAACTATAATTTGAATAAAAATCAGATTATTTAAATAGTTCTTTCAACCATTTTCTTTTTAATCTCAGCAATTGCTTTAGCAGGATTCAATCCTTTAGGACAAGTTTTCGCGCAATTCATAATTGTATGGCACCTGTATAATTTAAAAGGATCTTGGAGTTCATCTAATCTTTCTCCAGTAGCCTCATCGCGAGAATCTATAATCCACCTATATGCATGGAGAAGTGCCGCCGGCCCTAAGTATCGATCACCATTCCACCAATAAGACGGGCAAGATGTAGAGCAACATGCACACATAACACACTCATAAAGGCCATCTAGTTTTTTTCTGTCTTCAATAGATTGTCGCCATTCTGTTGCAGGCTTGTTTGTTTTAGTTTCTAACCATGGCATAATCGAAGCATGCTGTGCGTAAAAATGCGTTAAATCAGGTATAAGGTCTTTTATCACTTCCATATGAGGCAATGGATAAATCTTCACATCACCTTTTATTTCATCCAAACCATATATACATGCAAGCGTATTTATACCGTCAACATTCATTGCACATGAACCACAAATTCCTTCACGACATGAACGTCTAAATGTTAGTGTTGGATCTACTTCACTTTTTATTTTTACTAATGCGTCCAATACCATTGGACCACATTTATCCATATCTAAAAAGTAAGTATCTAATGATGGATTTTCGCCTGTGTCTGGGTTCCATCTATATATTTTAAAAGTACGGATATTTGTTGCACCTTCAGGCTTTGGCCATGTTTTGCCAACTGTCATTCTAGAATTTTTAGGGAGTGTGAGTTCAACCATTTTTTACCGTCTTATAATTTATCTAGATATTACAGATTTTTAGAGGCCAACTAGTTAAATTCGGCCCCTAAAAGATTTTTGAATTTGAAACTTAAAGTTTGCTAGACGCTGCGTCTGTTGATACTGCAGTGTTTGCTGCTTGATCTGCTGCACATGCTGTCAATGTTAGTGCTACTGCGATAATTGCAGTGATTTTCAATACGTTCATTTTGTATCCTTCCTTGGTTACATTCGCAAATTTATTTTGCTTGTTGATATGTTATTCTTTTTTTCTGCCAATGACAGTTTTATTTATACTTTTTACCTACCATTAGCTTTTAAATTCTTCAACTCATTTAGTTTGATCATCCCAACTGTGATTCAAAGCTATGATAGATTATGTTAATTCAAAATAATGTAAAACCTAATAAACTCGTGCTTTTGGTGCAATTTTCTTCATATCAATTCCACCCTCTTCCATGCTTGTTAGTGGCTCTAGATGTACATTTCTATAAGATATATCGACTTTTTCATCATCAACTCGGCACAATGTATGCTTTCGCCAGTTAATATCATCACGCTCAGTGTAATTTTCGTGAGCATGTGCACCACGACTCTCTTTGCGAGCCTCTGCACTAACGATAGTTGCCAATGCATTAGGCATTAAATTAGTTAATTCTAAGGTTTCCATCAAATCAGAATTCCATATTAATGAACGGTCTGTTACATTTAAATCAGCAACTTTTTTAGCCACTTCGACCATTTTATCAACACCTTCAGAAAGTGTCTCATTTGTACGGAAGACTGCAGCGTCAGCTTGCATATTTTTTTGCATTTCTAATCTAAGATCTGCAGTCGGTACAGACCCATTTGCATGTCTAACACTGTCAAAACGTGCCATGGATTTTTCAACTGATTTTTCATTTAAAGGTTCATTCGGTGTGTTTGGATCTACAACTTTCGATGCTCTGATAGCAGCAGCTCGTCCAAATACTACCAAGTCAATCAAACTATTAGAACCAAGGCGATTTGCACCATGTACAGACGCACAACCAGCTTCACCAACCGCCATTAAACCTGGTAAAATTCTGTCATGTTCACTAGCTGTTGGATCTAAGACCTCACCCCAATAATTTGTCGGTATTCCACCCATATTGTAGTGAACTGTTGGTAATACAGGTATAGGTTCCTTGTTCACATCTACTCCTGCAAATATTTTTGCACTTTCAGAAATTCCCGGCAACCTTTCAGCCAGAGTTTCAGGTGGCAAATGATTTAAATGTAAATGGATATGATCTCCATCAGGTCCAATCCCTCTACCTTCACGAATTTCCATAGTCATACATCGTGAAACGACGTCCCTAGAAGCTAAATCTTTATATGTAGGAGCGTAACGCTCCATAAATCGTTCACCTTCAGAATTTGTTAAGTATCCACCTTCTCCGCGTGCTCCTTCAGTAATCAAACACCCTGAACCATAAATTCCAGTTGGATGAAATTGCACAAATTCCATATCCTGTAGAGCTAATCCTTGACGCGCAACCATACCACCACCATCGCCAGTACATGTATGCGCTGAAGTAGCACTAAAGTATGCTCTTCCATACCCTCCAGTAGCCAAGACAACCATCTTGGCATTGAACCTATGGATTGTTCCATCATCTAATTTCCAAGCAATGATACCTTGGCACCTACCATCTTCAGTCATAATTAAATCAGTGGCAAAGTATTCTATATAAAACTCAGCGTTATGTTTTAATGATTGGCCATACAATGTATGCAAAATTGCATGCCCAGTTCTATCAGCTGCTGCGCACGTCCTTTGAACAGATGGACCTTCACCAAATTGAGTTGTATGACCACCAAATGGTCGTTGATAAATTTTTCCTTCTTCTGTTCTTGAGAACGGAACTCCATAATGTTCTAATTCATAGACCGCTTTTGGTGCTTCTCTAACCAAATATTCCATAGCATCTGTATCACCTAACCAGTCAGATCCTTTTACAGTGTCATACATATGCCATTGCCAGTGATCATTAGGAGATGTACCCACATCCATATTTGCCAACGAAGCAGCGATACCACCTTGAGCGGCAACTGTGTGCGATCGCGTTGGAAATACTTTAGAAACACAGGCCGTCTTCAAACCTTGTTCTGCCATACCTAAGGTAGCCCTCAATCCAGCCCCACCAGCGCCGACAACAACTACGTCATATTCATGATCTATGTATTCATATGATGACATTCAAAATTCTCCGATTAACCTGCAAAGGTAATTTTTAAAATTGCGAAAACTCCTGCAAGACCAACCGTCCAGCAAAATAACTTATTAAATATAATTAAAAATAATAGGCTACCTTTTGAATGAACGTAGTCTTCAATTACCACTTGGAGCCCCTCTTCAAGGTGTTTAAATGTAACCAAAAAGAAAAGAACTGACGATATACTTATTAAAGGATTCTCAAAAGATGCAACAACACTTGCATGATCACTCCCAATAAGTGGTGCAATTATTAAAACAAAAATAATTGTTAATGGTATTAAGGCAACAGATTTCAATCTTTCGCCAAACCAATGTTCTGCACCAGATTTTGCAGATCCTAAGCCTAAAACTTTTGCTCTATCAGTTTTGAAATTCATGATAATGCTCCACTGTAACACATAACCACAAAGGTTAAGACAAAACTTCCTAAAATTACTATCCACCCCATGCGGTCTGCACTTTTCAAGTCAAACCCAAAACCCATATCCCAAATAAGGTGTCTAATTCCACCCAAAGAATGATAACAAAGGGCCCACACTGACCCAGTCATAATTATCATACCAATCCAACTTGTGAGTATGCCATTCATACAGTTGAAATATTCGACACTAGTCGATGCTGCCAAAAGCCAAGAAGTCACAAGTATAAAACCTAGAGCAAGTGAAACTCCTGATATACGAACTAATATGGATGAGATTGAACTCATTTGAGGTCTGTAAATAGTCAAATGAGGCGATAGAGGCCTATTGCCTTTAACTCGTTTTGACATGTTATGCTCCCTTAAGTCACGATTTAGTAATTCGTTATATTAATTTTTTTATATATCACAGCACAAATAGGACATTTTTTAGTATTATTCGGAATGTGAACATTTTTTTTGTTTTTGTGATCACAAATCGCTTAACTTCAATTCTCTTTTATATTCAATATCACTTTTCTTTGTCACTGCTTGCGCACATCTCATCACAGACCATTTTTCATCGTAAGTATACTGAGGATCACCATACAACTCCCAGCCATCAGAAAGTGCTTTTGTAACTTTATGGCAAAAAGCAGATGTGTCTTCATGAGTTAATAATCGATATGCGAGCATAATAATTGCTTTCTAATTTGAATAATCATCAAGTGATTAGATAAATAATTAGAACAAATTCTATCATATTCAACAATAAATACACCAAAATTAGTCAGTGTAGATAAAAAAATTAATATCTTACTTGCTCTCAAGGCGCTTTCCTACTAGCAGGAGGGCGAAATTTTATCAAAATGGAGATTACTAATGGCGCGCTCAAAAATTGCATTAATCGGCTCGGGTATGATTGGTGGTACACTCGCTCACCTTGCAGCATTGAAAGAATTAGGTGATGTAGTTTTATTTGATATTGCTGATGGTATTCCACAAGGTAAAGCATTAGATATCTCTGAAGCCGGTCCAGTTGATAAGTATGATGCAAAAATTTCAGGTACAACAGATTACTCTGACATTGCTGGAGCAGATGTTTGCATAGTAACAGCTGGCGTCGCACGCAAGCCCGGTATGTCGCGCGATGATCTGCTTGGTATAAATTTAAAAGTTATGAAATCAGTAGGTGAAGGTATCAAAGAACATGCGCCAAATGCGTTTGTGATTTGTATAACTAACCCTCTTGATGCAATGGTATGGGCACTTCAAAAATTCAGCGGCCTGCCAACTGAAATGGTATGTGGTATGGCTGGTGTATTAGATAGTGCACGTTTCCGTCACTTTCTTGCAGAAGAGTTTAATGTTTCTGTTAAAGACGTAACTGCATTTGTTTTAGGTGGCCATGGAGATACAATGGTTCCTCTAACTAGATATTCAACGGTTGCTGGTATTCCTTTACCAGACTTAATTGAAATGGGTTGGACTACACAACAAAAGCTTGATGAAATTGTTCAGCGCACAAGAGACGGTGGAGCTGAAATTGTTGGTTTATTAAAAACAGGGTCAGCTTATTATGCACCAGCCGCGTCTGCAATTGAAATGGCAGAAGCATTTTTAAAGGACCAGAAACGTTTACTTCCATGTGCTGCCCACGTTTCATCCGGATATGGTTTAAATGATACATATGTGGGCGTTCCTACTGTAATCGGTGCCGCAGGTGTTGAACGAATTGTTGACATTAAACTTAATGAAGAAGAGCAGGCAGGTTTTGATAAGTCCGTGAATGCTGTAAAGGGCCTCGTTGAGGCTTGTATAGCAATAGATCCAACACTTGCATAAATATTAAAAAATATACTTTGAAAAACACGTCCATTAGGGCGTGTTTTTTTTGGATTTTTCAAATATTATATAACTTTCGATCATGTAAATTATTTTGTGATCACAGTAATTTAATATGTGATCACAAAATAACGAAAAAACTGTACATTTAACCAAAAATAAGTTTTTTATCTTTTAGCATACATTTTTTACTGTATTAAAAAAACATATCACCGCCCTATGGAGCAATATGCGATGAACATTCATGAATATCAGGCTAAACAATTATTAAAATCATACGGATGCCCAGTATCTGAGGGACGGCCAGTCTATAACGCTTTAGAGGCACGATCTGCAGCAAGCGAACTTGATGGCCCTTTATGGGTAGTTAAGGCACAAATACATGCGGGAGGTCGAGGCAAAGGATCATTCAAGGAACCCGCGGCAGGCGAAAAAGGAGGTGTTAGGTTAACATTTTCAATTGATGAGGCAACTTCAGAAGCTGAAAAAATGATAGGTAATACGCTAGTTACGCATCAAACTGGTCCAGCAGGCAAGCAAGTTAACAGAATTTACATAGAAGATGGTTCAGATATTGAAACAGAACTATATCTGGCAGTATTATTGGATCGTGCCACTTCTCGAATTGCATTTGTGGCTTCGACTGAAGGCGGTATGGATATTGAAGCTGTCGCGGAAAACTCTCCTGAAAAGATCATAACTGTGACAATTGATCCATCAACTGGGTTTACAAAAGAAAATGGAGCTGAGGTATCTAATGCCTTAAAATTAGCAGGTAAAAATATTGATGAATGTATTGAACTTACATCTAATTTGTACCGCATGTTTGTTGAGAAAGACATGGATATGCTAGAAATCAATCCACTAATAGTCATGGAAGATGGTGGTTTAAAATGTCTAGATGCCAAAATGGCTTTTGATGGTAATGCATTATTTCGTCAACCAGATATTTTAGCATTACGTGACGAAACAGAAGAAGACGCTAAAGAGTTAGAAGCGTCACAATATGACCTTAGCTATATTGCTTTGGACGGTGAAATTGGCTGTATGGTTAATGGTGCTGGCTTGGCCATGGCAACAATGGATATCATTAAATTAAAAGGTGCTGAACCAGCAAACTTTTTAGATGTTGGTGGTGGTGCAACTGCAGAAAAAGTAACAGCAGCATTTAAAATTATCACCTCAGATCCTAATGTAAAAGGTATTCTAGTAAATATATTTGGAGGCATAATGCGCTGTGACGTTATTGCCGAAGGTGTAGTTGAAGCCGTAAAAGAAGTGGGCTTAAGCGTTCCATTGGTTGTTCGATTGGAGGGTACAAAAGTTCAAGAAGGCAAGGATATAATTAACAACAGTCCTTTTGATGTGATTGCTGCAGATGATCTTGATGATGCAGCCGCCAAAATTGTTAAAGCCGTGAAAGGTTAATCAGATGTCTATACTTATAAACAAAGAAACAAAAATTCTTGTGCAAGGATTAACTGGCAAAACAGGTACTTTTCACACTGAACAAGCACTGTCATATTTTGATACAAAAATGGTTGGCGGTACTCACCCAAAGAAAGGTGGCACCAATTGGGCATCATCAAATGGGAAAGAATTACCAATATTTGCGAGTGTTGCTGAAGGTAAAGCCGCAACAGGTGCTACAGCTTCAGTAATTTATGTTCCACCATCAGGTGCAGCAGCGGCAATAGAAGAAGCCATCGATGCAGGTATAGATTTGATAACATGCATAACTGAAGGTATCCCTGTGATGGATATGGTTCGAGTAAAAAACAAACTAGAAAGTTCAAATTCGCGATTAATAGGTGGTAATTGTCCAGGGCTAATGACACCAAATGAGTGCAAAATTGGAATTATGCCTGGTTCGATTTTCCAAAAAGGATCTGTTGGAGTTTTATCACGATCTGGAACTTTAACATATGAAGCAGTTTTTCAAACAACGAATGCAGGTTTAGGCCAGTCTAGTGCAGTTGGAATTGGCGGTGATCCAATTAAAGGTACAGAATTTATAGACATCCTTGAATTATTTTTGGCAGACGAAGAGACACAATCAATCATTATGATTGGGGAAATAGGTGGGAGTGCTGAAGAAGAGGCCGCTCAGTTTTTGATTGATGAAGCCAAGAAAGGTCGCAAAAAACCCGTTGCAGGTTTTATAGCTGGTGTCACTGCTCCTCCAGGTCGAAGAATGGGCCACGCTGGAGCCATCGTTGCCGGAGGTAAAGGTGATGCAGGCTCAAAAATTGAAGCAATGCGACAGGCAGGAATTGTTGTAGCTGACAGTCCAGCTGGATTGGGTGAAGCCGTTTTAAATGCAATTGGGTAAGATAAATTACTTGGCCTTCACGGGCCTAATATTCAAGTGGATTTGGCAGAAAATTAATTTTGATTAGGTGAAACAAATGACTGATAAGCTGACAAACGAACAACTACATGCTTCTTCATTTCTACAGGGGCATAATGCAGAATATGTAGAAAAACTATATGCGAAATATGTAGAAAATCCAAGTTCAGTTGACACATCTTGGCAAGATTTCTTTTCAGAGTTAGCAGATGATATTTCTGATGTTGTCGCAGAAGCATCAGGACCTTCATGGTCACGCCCTGATTGGCCACCAGTTCCAAACGATGAATTAACCTCAGCTCTTGATGGTCAGTGGGCTGAAGATCCTAATATAGCAGGGGAAAAAATTCAAAAGAATGCTCTGGAAAATGGGAAATCATTTTCAGACTCAGACATTCAACAGGCTGTCCTCGACAGTATGAGAGCTCTCATGATCATACGCGCCTATCGTATTCGTGGACATTTAATTGCTAATCTAGATCCTTTAAGTTTACGTACAAAAGATCCACACCCAGAGTTAGACCCAAGATATTATGGTTTCAATGAAATCGATATGGACCGACCTATATATTTAGACAATGTGTTAGGTCTTGAGTCTGCTACAATGCGCCAAATAGTAGAAAAATTACTTACAACTTATTGTGGTACATTTGCGTTACAATATATGCACCTGTCCAATCCGGATGAAGCATCATGGCTGAAAGAAAGAATAGAATCTTGGGATAAAGAACATTTTTTCTCAAAAGAAGGTAGAAAAGCAATTTTAAATAAAATGGTTGAAGCTGAAGGTTTTGAAAAGTTTTGCCATGTTAAATACTCAGGCACGAAACGTTTTGGCCTAGATGGAGCAGAGTCCTTAATTCCAGCAATGGAACAAATTATCAAAAAAGGTGGCGCATTAGGTGTCAAAGATATTATTGTTGGAATGCCACACCGAGGACGCTTGAATGTTTTAGTTAATGTCATGTCGAAACCTTATCGTGCTATATTCAATGAATTCCTTGGTGGCTCATACAAACCAGATGATGTAGAAGGCTCTGGGGATGTTAAATATCATCTTGGAGCTTCATCAGATAGGGAATTTGATGGAAATTCTGTTCATCTTTCACTCACCGCAAATCCATCGCATCTAGAGGCTGTTAATCCTGTTGTTCTTGGCAAAGCTAGGGCTAAAGGTGATCAACATGGTCGAGATCGTGGTGCTGTAATGCCTGTGCTTCTCCACGGTGATGCAGCCTTTGCTGGACAGGGTGTCATCGCAGAGTGTTTTGGCTTGTCAGGATTAAAAGGGCATATAACTGGTGGGACAATGCATATTGTTGTAAACAACCAGATAGGATTTACAACTTCACCACATGATAGTCGCTCATCACCCTATCCAACAGATATTTCTTTGATGGTTGAAGCGCCCATTTTTCATGTCAATGGCGATGACCCAGAAGCAGTAGTACACGCCGCTAAAGTTGCAACAGAATTCAGACAAAAATTTCGTAAAGATGTTGTACTGGATATATTTTGTTACAGAAGGTTTGGTCATAATGAAGGTGATGAGCCTATGTTCACTCAACCTCAAATGTATAAAAAAATTAAAACGCATAAAACATCATTATCGATCTACACAGAGCGTCTCGTTAAAGATGGTTTAATTCCCGAAGGCGAAATTGAGGATATGAAAGCAGCGTTCCAAATGCGTTTAAATGAAGAATTCGAGGCTGGAAAAGTCTACAAACCAAACAAAGCTGACTGGTTAGATGGAAGGTGGAAGCATCTGCAATCGAAAGATCCTGAATATCAGCGAGGGAAAACAGCGATTACAAAAAAACGTTTTAATGAAATTGGATCAGCACTTACTCGCCTACCAAAAAGTTGGAATACACATAGAACAATTTCGAGAATTCTAGATGCAAAATCAAAAATGATTTCATCAGGAGAAAATATTGATTGGTCAACAGGTGAAGCCCTAGCATTTGGCTCATTACAAATCGAAGGTTTCCCAATTCGCTTATCTGGACAAGATTGTACACGTGGAACATTCAGTCACAGGCATTCAGGTATTTTAGATCAAAATACAGGTGAAAAATTCTATCCATTAAATAACATACGTAATGATCAAGAAGGGCATTATGAAGTCATCGACAGTATGCTATCGGAATATGCAGTCTTAGGATACGAATATGGGTACTCTCTAGCAGAACCTAATGCGCTTACACTTTGGGAAGCTCAGTTTGGAGACTTTGCGAATGGTGCACAAATCATGTTTGATCAATTCATTGGTACCGGAGAATCAAAATGGCTACGTATGTCAGGTTTAGTCATGTTGCTTCCACATGGAATGGAGGGTCAAGGACCAGAGCACTCATCTGCTCGCCCTGAGCGTTTTTTACAAAATTGTGCAGAAGACAATTGGGTAATTGCAAACGTAACAACTCCTGCAAATTACTTTCATATTTTACGCCGGCAAATGCACCGCACATACAGAAAACCATTAGTTTTAATGACGCCTAAATCTCTGTTAAGACATAAACATGCAGTTTCAAGAATTGATGATTTTGTAGGAAAATCAAGTTTCCACCGCGTATTATGGGATGATGCACAAGGGGGAAAGTCAAAAACAAAACTTCTAACTGATAAAAATATAAAACGAGTAGTGATATGTTCAGGAAAGGTTTACTACGACCTCCTAGCTGAACGAGATGATCGAAATATTAATGACATATATTTAATGAGACTGGAACAGCTTTATCCAGTTGCCAACATTGCGTTACAAAAAGAATTAAAACGCTTTAAAAATGCTGAAATAATATGGTGTCAAGAAGAACCAGAAAACCAAGGTGCTTGGTCCTTTATTAACCCTCATATTGAACGTAATCTAATAGAAATAGGTTCTAAAGAAACTAGGCCAAAATATATTGGCCGAAAAGCTGCTGCAGCTCCTGCAACTGGATTAGCAAGTACTCACAAAAAAGAACAAATGACGCTAATTGATCAAGCGTTAACTTTGAAAGGATAACTCAATGACTGAAGTACGCGTACCGACATTAGGTGAAAGTGTGACAGAGGCGACATTAGCCACGTGGTTCAAAAAAGCTGGGGATCCAGTAATTCAAGATGAAATGATATGTGAACTAGAGACGGATAAAGTTACCGTTGAAGTTGCGGCTCCTGTAAGTGGCACACTTTCAGAAATCGTAGCTGGTGAAGGCGTAACCGTAGGTGTTGACGCTCTCCTTGCACAAATTTCTGAAGGGGCAACTTCTAATGCAGAAACTAAAAAAGCAGCTGTTGAACAAAATGAAAAAGCTCCTTCTTTGGAAGAAAAAAGTGGCGTCAAAAATGCACCATCCGCTGAAAAATTGATGGAAGAGAATAATATTACAAATGTTTCTGGCACTGGAAGGGATGGCAGAATAATGAAGGGTGATGTTTTAGATGCAATCGCCAACCCTATTCCTTCACAAAACATTGGCGCTCCAGCTAAGCCTCGTAAAGATGATCCACGTGAAGAACGCGTGACCATGACACGCTTGCGCCAAACCATTGCTCGCAGGTTAAAAGAAAGTCAAAATACTGCCGCCATGTTAACCACATATAATGAAGTTGATATGTCCGCAGTGATGAACCTCAGATCAGAATATAAAGATATGTTTTTAAAAAAACATGGTGTGAAGCTTGGCTTTATGTCATTTTTTACAAAAGCATGTTGTCACGCCCTTAAAGAAATTCCTGAAGTAAACTCAGAAATTGATGGGAATGATGTAGTATATAAAAATTATGTAAATATGGGGATTGCTGCTGGCACGCCAACTGGGCTCGTTGTTCCCGTAATTAATGATGTTGATCAAATGTCTTTTGCAGATATTGAAAAATCAATCGCGGAAAAAGGGGCAAGGGCAAGAAGTGGAAAGTTATCTATGGCAGAAATGCAGGGTGGTACATTCACAATATCAAATGGAGGTGTTTATGGTTCCCTGATGTCCTCTCCAATTCTTAATCCACCTCAGTCAGGTATATTAGGAATGCATACTATTCAAAAACGACCAATAGTAATCAAAGATGAGATCGTTATAAGGCCAATGATGTATCTAGCATTATCATATGATCATCGTGTTGTAGACGGTAAAGGTGCAGTTACTTTTCTAGTTCGCGTGAAAGAAGCGTTAGAAGATCCGCGCAGATTATTGATGGATCTTTAAATAAGTAACGATATTCAAATAAATAATGTTAAATAACTCAAAGTTGTATTCAAAATACGAAAGGTTAACCCTCAATGACAAACTATGATGTAATAGTGATTGGTAGTGGACCAGGAGGCTATGTTAGCGCCATTCGATGCGCGCAATTAGGCCTTAAAACTGCAATTGTAGAGGGTAGAGATACTTTAGGAGGAACATGTTTGAACGTGGGTTGCATTCCTTCAAAGGCTCTATTGCACGCTTCTCATTCATATCATGAAGCTACTC
>Ga0233397_1000071_pt1 | contig 54646 bp, 71 predicted proteins | sample 35DmetaG_FD_189957 | JGI IMG/M metagenome (GOLD analysis project Ga0233397, IMG submission 189957) | Seawater microbial communities from Monterey Bay, California, United States - 35D | ecosystem: Environmental > Aquatic > Marine > Coastal | place: USA: California | collected 2016-10-20
TATTCATTTTATTGCTCTTTCTACTAAGTTAATTCTACTATTAGCACTCGTTAAAATGCTAATGTTAAAGTTAACTATTCAAATAACCATTCATTCTATTCTCAAAATCTTGTTTCATTTCTTTTATGGCTATATTCCAATCTTTATTTTGATCTAATGAATTAACAGTAAAGCAATCTATTTCTACAGCATCAACATTATTAAACAATTGCTCATAAACTGATATAAGCGTCCCTCCATGCCATTTATAAGAAAAACCGCTATCATCAAATTTTATTTCTGTATCAAACATTATGCTATTTCCTCTTCTAAGTTTTTATATGCGTTTGTAATTGCGTTTTTATCATCAGTTGTTTTGACTATTTTGATATGTTTCTTTTTAGTATTATAATGTGAGAATTCTATTTCTGTTTTTAAAGATGCTTTTGTGTAGTCTCCGAATTCATCAAACCATTTTTGGCTATCAGTGTCATAGACGAAAAGAATGTAATAAGGTTTTGTTGTTGTCATAGCTAAATCCCTAAATAATTATTAATACATTATTCTATAAATTCATATTACACAAATAGCAATACATTTATTTTGATATCATTAAAATATATTAATATTTATTTATACTATATAATAGAAATAAAAAAGTATTAGCATTCGTATTGAAAATTAACCGCTGAGAGGCGTTGAGTTTGTTTGTGTGGTTTAGCCTATGGGAATAGCCTAGAGGCTGTCAGTGGCGTGTTCGCTGTTTGTTCCGAGGGGGGTGTGGTAAAAATGTCACATTTCCAGGCGGTGTGGTATTTATGCATCAATGTTACTAAAACGACACAGTGTTGCAAATATGTCGCAAAAATACGCTTAAAACACCATTTATTGAAGCTGTATCAGTGCTTTTATGTAATGATTACAGTAACTTAGAGGTGTTTTGACCCTAGAAATATCTATTATTATTATTTTTAGATGGGTAGGCGTGGGACATAGGGGGGTTGGGGGGTACGTATATATGTATAAACACACAGAAGTGAATTTTGAGTTAGGTCCCCTCGTATACGCAGCCATACAAAAGTACAACATTCTAGAAAAAACTTACAACATAATGCATTTTAGGGGTTGACTAGGGTGTTTTTATGAGTATAACTGCGGAGCAGGAGCAGTATAGTTACACTTAAGTGTTTTAACTCTTAATAAAGTAATATATATAATAAAGTTTAAGTAGGATAAAGTTTTTACTTGTAAGTGTTACTGTGTTGCTGTATACTAATACGTATGTAACACACATAAAAGTAACAAACATAAGTGTTACACTACTGTACGTGGCGTATATTGTGTGTATTTCCTCCTCATGTCTCCTCCCTCCTGCATGTAATTGCGTCACGTACCTCTTTCCTTAGAAAAAAGTATTGACAATGCGTAACAAAAGAATACAACTATATGCATCAGAGAATGTTATAGAAGAGTTTTATGATGCTATAGCAGATAATGACGTAAGAAAACTACAGCGTGTACACATTCCTAAGTCTGATGTATTCTATGTAAGAACAGCTATAGAAGCAGACACTGGAGTGAGATACACTCTAGACCATGTAGAGAGAGCTATGTACCTTGAGGGTCACCTCACTAGATACGAAGTATTAGATCCTGATAGAGAACGTGACAATGTGGGTTAAGCTAATCCTATTTGTGCTACTAGCAGGTTGTACCACTATAACCTATACAGCATCCTGTCGTGTCGATGATGACGTATGCCAGAGAAACCAAAATGCTCAGACACTTGCTATTATCGGACAGGAAGACGCGGCTCTACAGCTACTATGTGAAGATAGTAGTATTCGTGACAGCTTTAGGGACGAGTGTAGGAGCGAATGATATTACTGGTGACTTCAGTAACAACTATCAGGATTCAACAGTAGATAGTAACAACACTGATGAGACTGTAACGAATAACTATAATGCTACTGGCGCTGGTTCAGCTGCCCCTGTAATGTCAGCTATAGCTCCTACAGTAATGGGTGGCGGTGGTAACGACAGTTGCTTACTACCAAGTTCAACAGGGATACAGGTAAGCATACTAGGTTTATCTACTGGTACTATGACTCAGGATAAGTCTTGTAACCGTAGAAAGAATGCCAGGCTCTTAGGAGCACCACAGCAAGTAGGTGGATTAGGGCTACAGGTGAGTGCTATATCTATTTTGTGCCAAGACCCTGTAGTGTTTAGAAGTATGATGTTAGCGAATACGCCATGCCCTATCAACGATAGTAAGACAGGGAAGTTGCTAATGGGAAAAGCAGCGATAAATAAGTATAGAGAGAGTCCAACACTTTATATTGTTGGGTATGAGACAGACCAAGAATTTTGGAACACCCTGTTGAGGGTAGGAGAGGAAGATGAAGATGAAGAAACAGTTGAAGATGATGCTCCTAAGCTCAGCCTTAGTGAGCGTTTCCGCAGTAGCAAACGCAGAGTCACCAACACCACCCGAATACTCAATGACGGGACAGGAAAAGATTGATGCACTTATAGCTTCTATCAGTGACATACAAGATCGTATAACTGAATCTGCTGTTATGACTGTAGGTGCTGTAGGTTATGCGGCTATCGGTGGTGTTATTAATGATGATACCTTTGACGATGGGCTTATTACTTCATCTGAGTTGAATGCTTACTTAGACGCTAAAGAACTTGTACTAAATCATGACTACGCTATAGCTGAAACAGCTGAGCAGATGTTTATGCAAGAACATGCGGCTAACATGAATAGCTTAGATACAGCAGTGGACAACCTAGCTGCAGCAACAGCTATAGTTATGACAGCAGTTGAAGTAACCAGTATAGCAGCTGAGGCAGATACTAAGCCTGAGCAAGTTGAATTACAGGGTATGTTAGAAACAGATGCATACAGCCTTGACACAGCAGAAGTTAACGAGTATAATGAAGCTGTAGCCGCTGTAGAAACCTTCGCTCAACAGGCTGGTGCTTATATGGCAGCTGCAAACAATGATGATTTAACAGCTACTGTAGATAGCTATGCAGCAGCTAACAACTTTATGGTAGGTAGCTACACAGCAATTACATATACTCAGAATATAGATGAGTTTGTAATTACTTGGGGTGATTCAAGTTTTGGTACAGGTTTCCAAGGATACCTAACACCTGATATGAAGAATGCTTCTGAGATATACGCTGCAGGTGAATACATAAACGAATATGGAGCAATGCCAACACAATGAGTTTTAGTATAGGCGGTTATAATATTAAAGGATGGATGATGGCAGTAGCTGTCCCTGTCCTATCAACTATTTCTGGTGGTATATACTTTGGTTATGACACCCTTAACCGTTTCTATGGTGTAGAAGCTGGTGTAGTAGAATCATTAGACCGTATAGGTACACTAGATGGTAAGACAGGTGCTATGGATAAACGCATAACATCTGTAGAAACTGTAGCCCAGCGCAACCTTACTGAAGTAGATAATGAGTTAAGCAGTGAGATTATAACGTTAGACTCTTTAATCCTAACTAATGTACAGGAGCTAGAAGGTAAACTCATAGTTCGTATACAAACGTTAGAACAAGCTATAGCTGATAATGATGTAAGAGGTTTAAACCAGAAGCTTGCCCAGTTAACGACTAACATGCAGCAGATACTAGAACAACAGAAGCTACTACTAGACTTACGTAGTCAGGTAGATAAGGCTACAACTATAACAGATGGATTAGGTGATACTCTAGATACACTACAAACTGAAGTAGATGATATTTGGAAAGCCTATGATGAATTAGCGGATAACCCTTTATAAAGGTACTAAATAATGGCAACAACTAAAAATGTAGAACGGTTACCTAGTGGTAAGTTAAAGTATAGAGGTGAAACTTTTCCTGGATACAACAAACCTAAGCGTACACCCAGTGCATCTAAGAAGTCTGCTGTATTAGCTAAGAAGGGTGATGAGGTAAAGATAGTACGTTTTGGTGATCAAAACATGTCTATAAAAAAAGATAACCCAGAAAGACGCAAGAGCTTTCGTGCACGTCATAAATGTGATACAGCTACAGATAAGTTTACGGCACGTTACTGGTCTTGTAAAGCGTGGTAACAATGACAAAGAAAACACCTACACCTACAGACACGAAGTTATATAACCAGAAGAAAGCTCTGGCTAAGAAGAAGTTTAAAGTATGGCCCAGCGCATATGCGTCTGCTTGGCTTACTAAGGAGTATAAAAAAGCTGGGGGTAAATATAGTGGCACAACAAAAAACAAGGTCACGTAGTCAACACGTTCTTGTAGGGCGTAGAGGTTTTTCTAAAGGTGGTTTAGGTAAATGGTTCGGAGAGGAATGGACAGATGTTAAAACAGGTAAAAAATGCGGTAGGTCGGGTACTTCAGAAAGTGGTAGACCTTATCCTGCGTGTCGTCCCAAAAAAGTGGCGAGCAAAATAAGTAAGAAGGAAGCGGCTAAGAAGACAGGACCTGCTAAGGTTAAGTGGTCTACTACAGCCTCAGGGAGAAAAAGAACATGAAAAAGAAATGCCCTGTATGTAAAGGTAAAGGTTGCTCCCATTGTGGAGGCAAAGGATATCACACAAATATGAACAAAGGTGGAATTATGAACAAAGGTATGAAAGCTCTTAAGAAAGAAGCACCTGCTGTAGCTAAGAAAATGGGTTACATGCATGGTGGTGATGCTAAGAAGATGGGTATGAGTTATGGTGGCATGACTAAGAAGCCTATGAAGATGAACAGAGGCGGTATGTGCGGTGCATCTAACCCAGCATCTAAGCCTATGAAAAGAGGTTAACTAGATGAAGGTTTATGAAAAATATAAATCTGCTCTAGCTAAGCATGGCTACACAGTAGATGTAGATGGTTGTGTCTGGGATGAGCGAGGCAACCAAGCTGCTATGGAAGATAGATTTGGTAATGCTTTTTGTAATGATCCAAACGTAACAGATATTTGTAGAGCTGCTGAGGTGTCTAAGCCTAAGAAAAAGGCTAAAGCACCTGAGGGTAAGAAACGTGCTCGTACAGCTAAAGGTCACTACGTTAAGGATGATCCTAATACGCCAGAGAATGAAGCGTGGGTTGATGAGTAATGAGCTTAGTTAATCAGGGTAAATCATCACGTATTCGGTCTGTATACGGTCACAATACTGGTACAAGCACGGAAGATGTGTATACTTGCCCAGCTAACTGCGTTTCTGAAGTTACTTTTATACATATAGTTAATGGTCAAAGTAGTGGAACAAACACAGTTGATATAACTTGGTATGTAGCTGCTGATAATTACACCTCAAAGTTTTTAAACGACAAAGGTGTAGCACATAATGAATCAGTTACTCACAATGATATAAATATAGTACTTCAGCCTGGTGATAAAATACAGGTAACTCCTTCTTCCTCTGGACACATAGATACTATTGTTACAGTAACTGAGACCTTTTTACCTGTAGGTTAACGGGTATGCATAAACAGATGTACTAAGTTATCACTAAATAAGTATAACTATCTCCGCACACAAACAAAGGAGATAGTGATGCTAAACTTTTTACAACGCGGCTTTAGGGCTGTACAAAGAACACAACAAGCAAGAGCAGATCTTTGGTTACTTAACAATATGAGTGACAGAGATTTACACGACATAGGCATTAGCCGTGGCGAGATAAGAGAGCATATATATGGCGAGAAATCTAACCGAAAAACAAAACAAGTTTCTTGAAGTATTATTCGACGAAGCTAATGGTGATGCTGTTACAGCTAAAAGGTTGGCAGGTTACGGGGACAACAGTAGCACTACAGCTATTGTTGAATCCCTAAAGGAGGAGATAGGCGAGAAGACTCGTACCTATTTTGCTCGTACTGCCCCTAAAGCTGCAGTTGCTATGGTAGGTGCTCTTTCTGATCCTACTGAGCTAGGCATAAAAGAAAAAATGGTTGCAGCAAAAGACTTGCTAGACCGCGCTGGACTTGGTAAAGTAGATAAAGTGGATGTCACATCAAGCGGTGGCATCTTTTATCTACCACCAAAAGAAGGCACAAACGAATAAGTATTCCAACAAGAGACCTAGGATTCTGGCAATTACCAAAACCATCCAAGGGCAACGAAAAAGAATGGCACACGATAGTACGTGTAACCTCAAAGATACCGTGGGGGTATGTCCTAGCTCCAGATAATGACAAGCTTTTATTGCCTGTTCATCTGGAGCTTGAAGCTTTAGAGCTTGCAAAGAGGCATCTTAAACAGTATAGTTATCGTGCAGTAGCACAATGGCTGAGCAAAGAAACTGGTCGTTATATATCACATATGGGACTAAAGAAGAGAATCGAAGTTGAGCAAAAACGTAGAAAAGCATCTGCTATTAAACGCAAGCTTGCCAAGTGGCTCGAAGAAACCATTACGGAAATCGAAAAGCTCGAAACCCAAGGGGTCGGGGCATACAGAGATTCAAGCAAAAGCAGTTGAACAGATAGATATCCCTAGGGAGACTGTTCCTGCTCAAGTAGTTTCTCCTGAGTATGATGAGGACTTAGCACAAGAGATAGTGTTCAAGCCTAACCCCGGCCCCCAAACTTCTTTCCTGAGTTCATCAGAGAGAGAAGTACTATATGGAGGCGCAGCTGGTGGAGGTAAATCATATGCCATGTTGGCTGACCCTCTACACGGACTAAATGATCCTAACTTCTCAGGACTACTTGTACGACACACTACAGAAGAACTAAGAGAACTAATACAGAAGAGCCAAGAACTATATCCACGTGCTATACCCGGTATCAAATGGTCTGAACGTAAATCACAGTGGACTTCACCTAGAGGTGGTAGACTCTGGATGTCGTACTTGGATAAAGATACAGACGTTACAAGATACCAAGGACAGGCTTTTAACTGGATAGGCTTTGACGAACTTACACAATGGTCTAGTCCTTACGCTTGGGACTACATGAGATCACGTTTACGTAGTTCAGCCCAGCACTTAGGTTTGTACATGAGAGCTACTACCAACCCAGGTGGCAGCGGTCATCAGTGGGTTAAGAAAATGTTTATTGATCCTGGACCCTCTAACGAGCCTTTCTGGGCTACAAATGTTGAAACAGGGGATACTATTACATACCCTGATGGACACAGTAAAGCTGGACAGCCATTGTTCAAACGTAGGTTTATACCTGCATCACTATTTGATAACCCATATCTTGCTGAGGCAGGTGACTATGAAGCAATGCTACTGTCACTACCAGAGCACCAAAGAAAGCAACTCTTAGAAGGCAACTGGGATATTAATGATGGAGCCGCTTTCCCAGAGTTTGACAGAACCAAACATGTCATTGACGCTTTTGAAGTTCCCGAAAGCTGGGCTAAGTTTAGAGCTTGTGACTACGGCTACGGATCTTATACAGGAGTTATCTGGTTTGCTGTTGCACCAGACGAGCAACTCATTGTTTATAGAGAGTTATATTGTTCTAAGGTTACAGCTACAGATTTAGCGGATATGATTTTAGACTTAGAGAAACAAGATGGTGGTATGAGATACGGGGTGCTAGACTCTTCTTTGTGGCACAACCGTGGCGACACGGGACCATCACTAGCTGAGCAAATGATTATGAAGGGTTGTCGTTGGCGACCATCTGATCGCTCTAGGGGTTCGCGTGTCGCAGGTAAAAACGAAATACATAGGCGGTTACAAGTCGATGAGTTTACTGAGAAGCCTAGGTTAGTATTTATGAACAACTGCACTAACACTATAGCGCAGATACCAAGCATTCCTCTGGATAAAAGAAACCCAGAAGATGTAGACACTCACGCAGAGGATCACTTGTATGATGCTTTACGTTACGGTGTTATGACACGTCCACGCAGCAGCATTTGGGATTTCAACCCAGCAACACAACGCACAGGCTTTCAAGCTAGTGATACAACATTCGGGTATTAATAAATGGCAGAACAAGAAGAAATGTTTGAAACAGATGAAGTCGTAGCTGCAGAAGACAGTACGGATAGTATCTTTGAACAAAAAGATAGCGTAGTAGCTTTTGTACAAGAGCGATACAAACGAGCAGAGGATGCACGTTATGCTGATGAACAACGCTGGTTAAAAGCTTACCGAAACTATAGGGGCTTATACGGCAAGGATGTACAGTTTACCGACACTGAGAAGTCACGTGTATTTGTTAAGGTTACTAAGACTAAGACACTTGCTGCATATGGTCAGATTGTAGATGTACTATTTGGTAACAACAAGTTCCCACTATCTGTTAACCCTTCTGTATTACCTGATGGTGTAGCAGAAGCAGTACACGTTAATATAGATCCTAAAGCTCAAGCTGCAGGTGATGCACTAAAGCCTGTGACTGAAGATAAAGCTTCTGGTTCTTACCTTCTTAATGGTGATACTTCTCTAAAACCTGGTGAGACTCTTATGGACTTACAGGCACGTATGGGTGGTTTAAACAGTAAGTTAGAAGCTGTATCAGATAAGATTATTGAGGGCGACGGAACTACACCAGCTACCGTATCATTTCACCCAGCTATGATCTCAGCTAAGAAGATGGAAAAGAAAATCCATGACCAGCTGCAAGAATCAGGCGCATCTACACACCTACGCTCTATGGCGTTTGAGATGGCACTACTTGGCACAGGTGTTATGAAAGGTCCTTTCGCAGTAGATAAAGAATACCCTAACTGGAATGATGAAGGTGAGTATGATCCGTTAGTCAAGACAGTACCTGAGTGTAGTCATGTATCTTCTTGGGATTTCTACCCAGACCCAGAAGCTAAGTCTATGAATGATGCAGAGTATACTGTTGAACGCCATAAGATGTCACGTACACAACTACGCTCGTTAAGAAGTCGTCCTTACTTCATGTCTGACTCAGTTCAGATGGCAGTAGATAAAGGTGCTGACTATATACAGAAATACTGGGAAATGACTATGGAGGATGATGATACACAACCAACCTCTGAGCGTTGGGAAGTATTAGAGTTCTGGGGTTATGTAGATATTCAACTACTTGAAGAGCATGGGGTTAAGATACCCAGCGAGTTGAAAGACTTAGATGAGGTTAACTGTAATGTTTGGACATGTAATGGTGAAGTACTACGATTTGTACTAAACCCATTCAAACCTACACGTATCCCTTACTATGCTGTTCCTTACGAGCATAACCCTTACAGCTTCTTTGGTGTAGGTATTGCTGAGAACATGGACGATACACAGACACTGATGAATGGCTTTATGCGTATGGCTATTGACAATGCTGCATTATCTGGTAATCTTATTATAGAAGTAGATGAGACCAACTTAACACCGGGACAAGACTTATCTGTATACCCGGGCAAGGTCTTCCGTAGGGCTGGGGGTGCACCAGGACAAGCCATCTTTGGTACTAAGTTCCCAAATGTTGCACAAGAAAATATGCAACTCTTTGATAAGGCAAGAGTACTAGCAGATGAGAGTACTGGCTTCCCTAGCTTTGCACATGGTCAAACAGGTGTATCAGGCGTTGGGCGTACAGCCTCAGGTATTAGTATGCTTATGTCCGCTGCTAACGGTTCTATTCGTACAGTAGTTAAAAACGTGGATGACTATTTACTTCGCCCCTTAGGTAAAGCTTTCTTCTCTTTCAACATGCAGTTTGACTTTGATGAACAAATACGTGGTGACTTAGAAGTACAAGCGTCAGGTACAGAAAGCTTAATGGCTAACGAAGTAAGATCCCAGCGCTTAATGCAGTTCTTACAAGTTGCACAGAATCCAGTACTAGCTCCTTTTGCTAAGATGGATTATATTATACGTGAGATTGCTAAGTCTATGGATCTTGATCCTGATAAGGTTACTAACTCTATGGCTGATGCTGCTATCCAAGCTGAGATCCTCAAAGGCTTCCAGCAACCAGTACAGCCTCCAGAAGCACCTGAGGGTGTACCAGCACCTGAGGGAGGCCAACAAGCGCCACAGACACCTCAGGGAGGCGTACAGGACACATCAGGCGGTGGAGGTGGACAAATAGGTATGGGTACAGCACCAGTTCCAGGAGAACAAGGATTCAGCGGTAATGTCTCTTAAGAGTTTTGTAAACAATCAGATATCGTGGGAATCTTTTCTCTCTGAGTTAGAGGAGCGTATCTCTACACAACATCGTAGTATGGAAACTGTTACAGATACGGCTGAACTATACAGGCATCAGGGTGCTATACGTGCTTTACGACAACTACAGTACTTGAGGGATAAAGTAAATGGATGATTTAGATAATCAAACTGAAGATGTTTTCCAAGGTGGAACTACAGATCAATGGCGTGATTATGCAGATTCATTGCAGGTTAGTATTCCAGATGTATCCTTAAAGGATGCAACTACCTTTGTAGCTAGTATGACACCTGTTATTGGTGATGCTATGGCTGCTAAGGAAGTATATGACGAACTAAAAAAAGATAAGCCTAACTATTATTTAGCTGGTGCTTTAGGTGGAGCTGCTATTGTAGGTCTTATTCCTGGAATAGGAGATGCCGCTGCTAAAGCTATTAAAACTGGAGCTAAAGAAGTTTTTGATGTAGCTAAACGTGTAAAACCAACACCTAAAAAGAAAATAGATTATGGTGTATCTAAGACAGGTGTACCTCAGATAAACATGATTTCAGACACACCAGCAGGTGTATATGATAAAACCGTAACACAGTCTGCTGTTGACCTTATGGATGAACCTGCTTTTGGTGAGGGTTTTACACGTAGGCTAGAAAAAGTTGCACAAGAAAATAGTATAGGAGCAGGTGATACTACGTTTATGCCTATGCAAGTTTATTCAGAATTATCAGATCGAGTAAGAAGTAAAGACTTTAAAGTAGTACCTAGCAAAATTAAAAAAGATAGTCCTAAAGAACAAAGTGTATGGTCATATCCAAAACAACTTTATGACTCAGCAGATACATCTATAAATAAAAATAAGAAACCTGCAGGTTATAATGAGTTAAAGAAACGTGGTGAAATAAAAGACGGTGATGTTATTGTTGACATTGGTGGTGGGCGCTTTGATAACTTAGTGGAAGACGCTGCTGAAGAAGGTGCAACTGTAAAAGTTTATGATCCGTTTAATAGAACACCAGAACATAATTCAGTAGTTGTTGACTCTGTAAAAGATGGACAAGCTGATATGGCTATGTCTCACAATGTATTAAATGTTATACAAGAAGATAAAAACATTATTGACATTGCTTTACAAGCAGAGAATGCAATAAAACCAAATGGTAAAGCACACTTTTCTGTGTATGAAGGTACAGGTAAAGGTGAAGGAAAAGTTACAACCAAGGGCTATCAAAGAAACGAAAAGACTGAAGCATATGTTCCTTTGATAGAAAAAGTATTTGGTGAGGCTAACGTTACCAGAAAAGGTAAAATAATAACAGCTACTAAAAATGTAAAAAGATTCAATGAAGGTGGAACGATAATGAATGAACAAACAAGAATGGCTTTTGCACTGGGTGGTAGCGTAGATTTAGATACAGTACCAGACAACACTCAAGGTATTGACCCTGTGTCAGGAAACGAAGTTCCCATAGGTTCTACTGCAAAAGAGGTTCGTGACGATATACCTGCACAACTAAGTGAAGGTGAATATGTCGTACCTGCTGACGTAGTACGCTTCTACGGTGTTAGGTTCTTTGAAAACTTACGAGCTAAAGCTAAGTTTGGGTATCAAGATATGGCTGAGAACGGACGTATTGGTGGTGAACCTGTAGATGAATCTGATATGGATATGATGTTTGATATATCTGAACTAGAAGTAGAAGATGATGGTCAACCTATGACAATGAACGAGGGTGGTTATGCTCTTTCACCTGGTGATGAGGGTTATGCTAGTATGGGTGCGCTGGGCTTAGGTAGTGAAGGTATTAGTGCAGGATATGAAGTAGCAGGTAGTGCACCTAGTGTAGAAGTACGTACATATGTTAATGAGGCTGGACACACAATATATATTACATTTATTGATGGTAACCCTCAAACGTCTATACCTCCAGGCTATACACTACAAGTTGAGGATACTGCAGATACTACAACTACTGCTACTACTGCAGCACAACCAGAACCACAGGTTGTAACTCCTAGTGGACGCGACAGAAGCTCAAGACCAATGCCAGCACCAGATCCTATAAATTATAAAGAGCTTACTACAGACGATATTGCTAAGATGTTAGAAGATCAAAACTCGGCCAAATCTACAGCAATAGCATTTGGTGCAGGTGCTATTAATCCTTTACTAGGTCTATTTGTTAAGGGTGCTATGATGGATAGTGCTAGAAGATTAGACAAAGAAATAGAACGTAGGATTGCAGCAGAAGAAACATCTACAGCAGATAGAGCCGTTCTTGAAGGTTTATTAGAGGCATCCAAGAAAGGTAAACCTGGTCTGATTACACGTGTATATGGAGCACTAAAAAATGAGTTCTTCCCAGAGACTGACGATGAAGTAATAGCAAAAGAAATAGCTATGAAGATGGATATTGAAGCTGGTGAGGTGTACGACTTTGAAGGTGATATTACTAAAAATATAACACCTACTGAAGGAGTTATTTCTTCTGGTGACCCTGAGATAATGGGCATGGATCAATCAGAAACAAAGCTACCAACAGAAGAAGAAGTGATAGCTCCTACAACAGGTAAAGTTTCTACATATACAGATCCTGTAACCAGAGAAAAAACAAAGTTTGAATCTTATGGTCAGGTTACTAGGAATGGTGTATATGCTGGCGATGGCTTTGAGTGGTATGAGATGGATGTAAAAGGACGTGATGGTACACCTGTCTTAGGTAGAAGATATACAGGTGAAGGTGAAGATAATAACTTAGGTCAAGACACTATCATAGCAACTGAGCTTGGTTACGGAGATCCAGCAGACAGAGATGTATTTGTAAAAATAGCTGACATATCTCTAGAAGAAGGTAGTGAGTTTGCATCCACTCAAGGCTCAGCTAATGATGGAGATTTCTTAGAGTTCTTAAAGACAGGAAGCTTTGGAGCCAGCGAGTCTTTTGCAGATCAAGAAGGTAAAGACTTCACTCCAACGCTTACATATGGAGAAGTTCTAAATAAGGTTAAAGAACCAGAAGTATACGTACCAGAGCCAATAGTCCCAGAAAGTAAGAAGGCTTTTGTATCAAAACCTATAGTAGATGAAACAGATCCTAATAATATAACTACATCTCTTCTGTATGATAATCCATACGGAGACCCAATTACATCTCAACAATTCCGAGATCTTAGAGATAAACGTAAAGCAGAAGAAGAGGCTGCAGCAATTAGTGCTGCTCAAGCCGCCGAGGCTAAACGAGCACAAGAGGCAGAGGCAGCTGCTCAACGAGGCAGAGATCAGTATAAGTCATCTATGATTGCAACTAACACTGTTGCTGCTAAGGCAAAAAGAAGAGGTGCTTCAGCTTCTGAGATAAGTAAAATTAGATCAGAAGGTAGAAAAGCATCTCAGAAAATGTCAGATATTGCTAGAGGCAGACCTGTAACAGGTTTTAAAGAAGGCGGTTTAGCCTCCAAGAAAAAAACCAAAAAGAAGAAGAAGTAACTACAAAAACTTCATATAACAATAAGGCTACCCAGCTTAGGCTGGCCCCATCATAAGGAGTACAACATGATACAAGAGCCACAAGAAACTACGCCGATTAAAACTACATCGGCTTCACATCAAAGAAATGACGCACGTGTTAAGCGTGATCAAGAAGAACTAGAGGCACTGCTAAAGCAAGCACGTGGCGAGACAGATGAAACAGAAGAAGCTGTTGAGGCGCAACCCAGTAGCGAAGATCCTGTCGAACCCAAAGTTCAGACAGAGAGTAGTACCGAACAAGAAGAAAAACCCCAAGGTGAAGCACAAGAAGATGATACCGAGTTAAGTAGTGAAGAGAAAAACTTCAAGAAGCGGTATGGTGATCTACGCCGACACATGCAGGATAAAGAGAAAGACTTTACTGCTAAGCTAGATAAGCTAGAAAAACAATTAGACGCAGCAACAAAGAATGAGCTTGTACTTCCTAAGTCAGAAGAAGAGATTGAAGCATGGGCTAAGAAATTCCCAGATGTTGCAGGTATTGTAGAAGCTATTGCAGCAAAAGAAGCAGATAAGAAGTCTTCTACTTTAGATGCACGTCTTGCTGAAATAGAAGAGTTACGCTCTAGTGCTAAGCGAGAGAAAGCTGAAGCTGAGTTAATACATATGCATCCTGACTTTGTATCTATCAGAGAAGATGATGCTTTCCATACATGGGCAGACAATCAACCTAAGTGGGTACAAGATGCTCTCTATGAGAATGTAGACGATGCTAAGTCTGTATCCCGTGTTATTGACTTGTACAAATCTGATAAAGGTATTGTTACAAAGAAAGCTAATACATCTGATAAGGGCGCAGCAAGTTCTGTAAAGAGTAAACGCTCAGCTGCACCAGAGTCAGACGATAGCTCAACTTACTTACGTGAGTCACAGATTGCTAAGATGAGCATCAAAGAATATGAGAAGCGTCAAGAAGAAATAATGGACGCTCAACGTAAAGGTAAATTTATTTACGATTTATCAAAGAAATAGTTGACATCTGCTTAAAGATGAATACAACTAGGGGCATGTACAGTGTTAGGTATCAACTACCTGTACATGCTTATAACTAAGCTCTAGCCACAAAAAAGAACTACCTCAAGACTAAAGGCCCAGCGCTCAAAGGATGGCAGTCCCCAGAGCAAAGCTGACTACCCTATTAAGAAGAGCCTCTTTAGTTGGTATGAAGCGTAAAATGTCACGCCATATCTATAAGGAGAATTAACTATGGCTATTACTTCCGCAAGTGGTGGATTTAACGGAAACTTTTCCCCGATTATCTACTCAAAACAAGCACAGATCGCACTTCGTCGTGCAGCTGTAGCTAACGCAATCACTAATAACTCTTACTTTGGTGAGATTGCAAACCAAGGCGACGTTGTTCGCATTCAAAAAGAACCAGATGTGACTGTAAACGCTCTTGAGCGTCACACAGCTATCTCTGTTGAAAAGTTGAATGATGAAGACTTCTCTTTGACTATTGACAAAGCTAACTACTTTGCGTTCAAGATGGATGACATCGAGGACCAATTCTCAAATGTTGACTACGTTAGCCTAGCTGCTGACCGTGCAGCATTTAAAATGGCTGACTCAATGGACGCAGACATTCTATCATACATGTCAGGTCACACAACTGCAGGTGCTTACATTACCGCAACATCAGGTGATGCACAGCACGACACAGCTGGAAACCTAACAGGTGAGTTTTTAACTGCTAACCATTTGGACGCAACGGACTTCGGTTCATTGGGTTCTGCTGACTCTGCTTCAACAGCATATGCTAATGGCGATTCAATCCCATTGGCTCCACGTCTTCCAGGCGCAACAGCGTTGTCTACAGCGACTGTTTCACCTTTGACAGTGGTTGCTCGTATGGCACGTCAGATGGATCAAGCAAATGTTGACTCAAGAGGTAGATGGCTGGTCCTAGACCCAGTATTTATTGAGATGCTCAAAGACGAAGATTCACGTATGTTGAATGCTGACTTCGGTGGAGCAGGTCTACAAAATGGCTTGGTCTTAAACAACCTACACGGCTTCCGTATTTACCAATCTAACTCTTTACCTTCTAAAGGTACAGGTGCTGGAACTTCTGGTGCATTAGCACAAGACGTAAACTTTGGTGTTATCGTAGCTGGTCAAGACGATGCTGTTGCTTCTGCTGAGCAGATCAACAAGGTCGAGAACTATCGTGACCCAGATTCATTCGCGGACATCGTGCGCGGCATGCATTTATATGGCCGCAAGATTCTTCGCCCAGAAGCATTAGTCACAGCGCACTACAACGCTGCGTAATAAAACTTAATATTGGGGCTGGTTTTATACTAGCCCCTTTATGTACATTTAAAACCTTTTAGGAATTAACATGGCGACTTATATAAATCTAGTTAATGAATTACTTCGTCGTCTTAACGAAGTTGAGATTGGTGAATCTGATTTTTCCACAACTAAAAATGTTCAGTCTCTAGCTAAGGATGCTGTTAATTCTTCTATACGTGAAATACTACAAGATGCACAAGAGTGGCCTTTCACTCTAGTAACATATCAACATACGTTATCCTCTGGTACTAGCACGTATGATTTTCCTGCCGATTATTCAAAAGCTGATTGGGAAACTTTTTATCTAACAAATGCAGAGTCTGCTCAACCTGCACATCTACCTAGTATTTCTTATGAAAGTTATGTGTCAGAAAAAAGAAGTATAGATGATGTAGCTGGTGTAAATGGTTATGGCATACCTACTACTGTATATAAAACACAGAACACTAAGTTTGGAGTTACACCTCCTCCCAATGCTTCCTATGTCATAGAGTATAGCTACTGGAAGTTCCCTGCAGATCTAACACTAAGTAGTGACGTTTGTATTATACCTGACAGATTTAGACACGTAGTACTTGATGGTGCTATGATGTACTTGATGCACTTTAGATCTAATGAACAGTCTGCTCAGTTACATGCAGATAAGTTTAAAAAAGGCATAAAGACTATGCGTAGACTATTAGTAGATACTAAAGATTACTTAAGGTCTACTGTAATAAACAGAGCAGGAAACTCTTTCTATAAGAATGATGTCTAGATGGTAGATAAACTTAATACATACCTGTCAGTTTGTGCTGGAGGGTTGATCACTAATGTAGATCCCTTGACACAAGCTTCAAACTTATCAGGTAGCGCTATACGTATGATTAACTATGAACCTGCCTTAGCTGGTGGTTACCGTCGTATTAGTGGTTATTCTAATGATTATGGTACTGTTCCAGGTACAGGTGCTGTACTAGGCGTAGCAGTAAATGGTAATTTAGACGATGGTATATTTGCATGTAGAAAACCTACATCAGGCCATGACTATTTATACAAGTGGCAGGACTCCAGTAATTCTTGGGTAGCTATACCTGAGGCTGGCAATCCTAGTATGACTAATGTTAGTAGAGTAAGGTTTACTAGCTTTAACTGGTCAGGTGAAGTACTACTTCTTACTGATGGTATAAACCCTGCAGCTGCATATAATGGTACTGCATACACACAGATAACACACGCACAAGCTCCAAACAACCCTAAGTATTCTGAAGAGTTTGCATCTCATTTATTTCTGTGTGGGGATTCTTCTGAGCCATACAACCTATACTTTAGTGCTCCATTAAATTATTCTGATTTTAGCCCTGCTAATGGTGCTGGTGTTATTAATGTAGGCTATACTATAACAGCAGTTAAAAAGTTTCGTAATCAATTATATATTTTTGGTTCTAATAATATTAAAAGACTAACAGGTAATAATTCGTCTAATTTTATATTAGAAAATGTTACTTCAAATATGGGTTGCCTTGCACCTGATTCTGTGGTAGAGTTTGGTGGTGATTTACTTTTCTTAGGACCTGATGGTATACGTCCTGTTTCTGGTACTGATAAAATTGGTGATGTTGAACTTGCTACTGTATCTAAAGAGATACAATCTATATTTGATAATTATTATCTATCAGAACAAATAGAAGATATAGCTATTGTAGTACTTAGGAAAAAGTCACAGTTTAGATTTTTCTTTAAAAACGATTCGTCTTTATCTTTGATAGGTGGTATACGTAAGAGTCAAAATAAACAAAGTATTTTTGAGTATAGTCAGCTTACTGGTATTGAAGCAAATTGTGTAGATAGTGGATACATAGGACAATTTGAACATGTGATACATGGGGATGGTTCTGGTAAAGTACACAGACAAGAAAAAGGTAACAATTTTGGTGGTAACTCTATATTTAGTTTATATCAAACGCCTTACTACTATATGGAAGATCCAGAAATACGTAAGGTAATACATAAAGTAAACACTTATTTAAAATCAGAAGGTGATACAGAAGTTTTTGTTGGTGTATCTTATGACTACGATGACACAGGAACAAGCAATCCTACTAACTATGAGTTTACTACAGAGGGTGCGGCTTCAATTTATGGTACAGCTATATACGGAGCAGGTGGTATATATGATGGTAATCCCTCACCTAAAACACTTACAAATATATCTGGATCAGGTAATTCTGTTTCGATAAGTTACGTTACGAATAATACAAATGCAAGTCATACTATACAGGCAGTAGCCTTGACGTATGAAAAAGCCGACAGGAGATAATACTTTGGCAGGTTACGTAAGACAGTCTTCAGCAGACATAATACCAACAGCTACACTTCGTGCAGCACCTATTAACGCCGAGTACAACAAACTCCGTGATGCATTTGCAGTGTCTAGTGGACACAAACACGATGGCTCAACAGGAGAAGGTGGATACATTCCGCTTATCGGTGATGTTGATGCATTAAACAAAGTTGTTATAAACACTGCTACTAATCAAGTAGGTGTCTTTGTAGAGGTATCTTCAGCCGCAGTAGAACAAATACGCTTCTCTGATGGGGCTATTATACCTGTAATAACTAATGATATAGACTTAGGTACATCTGGTTTAGAGTTTAAAGATTTATACTTAGATGGTACAGCACACATAGATACACTAGATGTAGATATTAATGGTGCAGTTGCAGGTACGTTTACTATAGGAAGTACGTTAGGTGTTACTGGAACAACTACTCTAAGCACAGCTAATATTACTACAGGTGTTATTACTTCTGTAGACATTAACTCTGGTGCTATAGATAACGTAACCATAGGTGGTACAACAGCAGGTGCTGGCTCATTTACTACACTGAGTGCTACAGGAACTGCTACTCTGGCTACTGTGGACATTAATGCAGGTGCTATTGATGGTACAACTATTGGTGCTTCATCAGCTTCACCTGCTACTGTAACAGACCTAACTGCTACAGGAACATCAACACTAACTACTGTAGACATTAATGCAGGTAACATAGACAATACAGTTATAGGTGCATCAACAGCCGTTGCTGGTAGCTTTACTACAGTATCTACATCTGGTCAGGCTACACTAGCTACTGTAGATATAAATGGTGGTAATATTGATGGTACTATTATTGGTGCTTCTACTACAGCCGCAATAACAGGTACAACTATTACAGGCTCAAGTCTTGTAGGCCCACTTACAGGTAACGTAACAGGTAATATCACAGGTAACGTTACTGGTAATCTTACAGGCAATGTAACAGGTAATGTAACTGCAGGATCAGGTTTATCTACATTTAATAATGTAACTGTAAACGGTACACTAGATGTTACAGGTACAACTATTGCTAATGTTACTGACCCAACCAATGCTCAAGATGCAGCTACAAAGAACTATGTAGATACTGCAGATGCACTAAAGCTTAACCTGTCTGGTGGAACTATGTCAGGTGCTATTGCTATGGGCGGTAGTAAAATAACAGGTTTAGGTGCTCCAAGTGCTTCAACAGATGCCGCTACTAAGGGATATGTAGACACTGAGGTATCTGCTTTAGTTGACTCATCTCCTGATGCACTAAACACTCTTAACGAGTTAGCTGCGGCAATCAATGACGATGCAAACTTCTCAACTACTATTACTAATTCTATAGCTACTAAGTTACCTCTTGCAGGTGGGACACTAACAGGTGACATTGTAATGGGTACTAACGCTGTAACATCTACAGCTAACCCTGCAACAAATGATGAGCTATCTCGTAAAGGTTATGTAGATGCACAAGATGCTACTAAGTTAAACTTATCAGGTGGCACTATGTCTGGTGCTATAGCTATGGGTACAAGTAAGATAACTGGACTAGGTGATCCTACTGCTAATCAAGATGGTGCTACTAAGAACTACGTTGACACAACTGCCTTACTAAAATCAGGTGGTACTATGGCATCTGCTATAGCTATGGGTGGCAATAAGATTACTGGATTAGGTACTCCTACTGCTAATACCGATGCGGCTACAAAAACTTATGTTGATAGTATCGCAGGTTCTAATACAGCGGCGGCGGCTAGTGCTACTCAAGCGGCTACTTCAGCTACTAATGCAGCAACATCAGCTACAAACTCAGCTAACTCAGCAACAGCTGCGGCTACCAGTGCTACTAATGCCGCTAATTCTTATGATGACTTTGACGACAGATACTTAGGTGCTAAATCATCTGCCCCTTCAGTAGACAATGACGGTGACGCTTTAATAGCAGGTGCATTGTATTTTAACACTACAAGTAACATTATGTTTGTTCGTAGTGGATCAGGTGGTTGGCAAGCGGCAGGTTCATCAGTTAATGGTACATCTGGTCGTAACACATATACAGCTACATCAGGACAGACTACATTCTCTGCAACATATGATGTAGGCTACGTAGATGTATATCTTAATGGTGTAAAACTTTTAGTTGGTACAGACGTAACAGCTACAAGTGGTTCTACTGTAGTACTAAGTGCAGGTGCTACTGCTGGTGATATTATTGACATCGTAGGTTATGGTACATTCCAACTTGCAGATCACTATAGTAAGACTGCGGCAGATGCTAGGTTCTTAGGTCTAGCTGGTGGCACTATGACAGGTGACATTGATGGTAACGGCAATAAAGTTTTATTCGGTAACGTATATTCTCAATTATCAGACCTACCAAGTGCATCAACTTATCACGGTATGTTTGCTCATGTTCATGCAACAGGTAAAGGTTACTTCGCACATGCAGGTAACTGGATTCCATTAGCTAATGATACAGAAAAACTAAACTTATCTGGCGGTACTATGACAGGTAACTTAGACGTTGGTGGATCAGTTGAGTTTGATAGCTTATCTGGTACAGGCTCTGTGTCTATTACAAACATACTTGATGAAGATAACATGGCATCTAACAGTGCAACAGCACTAGCCACACAACAGTCTATCAAAGCTTATACAGACACAGCTATTGCTAACCTTGTAGATAGCTCACCGGGTTCTCTTAATACACTTAATGAGTTAGCCGCAGCTTTAAACGATGATGCATCATTTAGTACTACTATAACAAACTCTATTGCTACTAAACTACCACTAGCTGGTGGTACTATGACGGGTGCGCTTACAACTACTGGGCTGACTGTAAATGGTACTACACAAGTTGATAACTATGGTTCTACAAGCGGTAAAGGTCGCATACAATTTGGCAACTCTGGTCAAAAGTTTATTGAGGGTTTTGATACAGGTAATGCTGGTAGTGGCAGTTACTTAAAGTTTGGTAGCGGTTCAACAACTCAAATGACTTTGGACAACTCAGGCCGTGTTGGTATTGGTTGCACGCCTAGTCGAGTTTTAGATATTGCAACTACTACTGGTGGAACAATAATCCACCTTACAGATGATGTAACAGGACACACAGCTACCGATGGTGTAGACATTCAACAGGAAGGTACTCTATTTCAAATACTTAATAGAGAAGCTGGCGATATACGCTTTGGTACAAACAATGCAGAACGTATGCGCATCACATCGTCAGGCAACGTTGGTATTGGTGAGGCAAACCCTCTTGGTAAATTGCACATAAAGGGGTCTGACACAGGTGCTACCGCATCTGCTCAAGGAAACTCTTTAGTTTTAGAAGATTCAGAGAATGGATTAAGTATTTTATCCTCTTCTGCTGGTGCAGGTTACATAAACTTTGGTGATAGTGGTGATAATAATATTGGCATGATTGTTTATGACCATTCTGCTAATGTACTTAAAACACATGTTAACGGCTCAGAACGTATTCGCATAGACTCATCAGGCAACTTGTTGGTGGGTAAGACTACTACAGCTATTGGTACTGTAGGCACAACACTTGGTGAGTCTGGTTTTATAACTGCGACACGAAGTGGCAATCCAGTGCTTAATCTAAATCGTACAAGCAGTGATGGCCCTATAGCCGATTTCTATAGAGGTGATGTGTTAAAGGGTTCTATTAACATTTTCTATAGCAACTTAATGATTGGTAAAGAAAGTGGTGCAAGGATAGCATTTGGTAGCACAAATATTTACTCAACTAATAATGCAGGTTCTACAGTAGATAACTCTTATGATTTAGGTTCTACAGCCTCTCGCTTCAAAGACGTATACGCTGTAAACTATCACGGCGATGGCTCTAACCTAACAGGTATTACAGACACAACCTACAGTGCTGGTGCTGGCCTTGATTTATCAGGTACAACTTTCAGTGTTGAAGATGATATACGAGAATATTCAGACCAAATAGTTGGGAATAATGCAAATGAATACACTAGGTGGGTAGCAGATAGAATTGAGATGGTTGTCCAAAATGGTGAGAAGATGCGTATTGAATCTGATGGTGACTGTCATGTCGATGGCAACGTCATTGCTTACTCAACAACAGTCTCTGATGAACGTCTAAAGAAAGACATCGTGAAGATAGACAATGCCTTAGATAAAGTATCACATCTAAATGGTTACACATTTGAATACTTAGCTGATGGCAAAAAGTCTGCTGGTGTTATTGCTCAAGAAGTCGAGAAGGTAATGCCAAGTGCGATTACTGAAAGCACACTTCCCCTCAAGATGGGTGAAGATGATAAGACTGAATACAAGACAGTGCAATACGATCAACTTCATGGATTAATGATTGAAGCAATCAAAGAACTTAAAGCTGAAATCGAAGAACTAAAAGCGAGATAAGTTAGATGGCATTACAAACTTCTGGTCAAATATCCTTAAACGATTTGCACGTTGAGGCTGGCGGTTCGTCTGGGAGCGAGTGTTCTTTTAATGACACTGATATTCGGGATATGATTGATAAAAGCTCTGGCTCACAAAGCTCAATGAGTGAGTTTTATGGGGCAACTTCTGGAAATGAAGTAGAAGGCGCACACTTATTTGTTCAAGACCCAACAGAAAACACTGAAAGAGACATAGGCTCTAGTACCTATACATTTACAGTGCCTACTGGTGTATTGAATATATCTGTTGTTTGTATAGGACAGGGTGCAGTTGAAACTTCTGGGACAAACAGTTTTAGAAGATACTATTATCAAAGTAACGGTGGCGGCTATGGCGGTGGCGGTTTATGTTATAAAAACAATATAGATGTTGTCGCTGGGCAGACATTTACAATAACGCTAAATAGTAGTTATGCAAGATTTTATAGGGCTGGTGTTTGTGATGTAAGAGGCAATGCTGGTAATTTAAAAAATGGTGGCACTTTCTCAGGAGGAGACGGCGGCGGAAATGGCGGAAACGGCGGCTCCAATAATGCTGGCTCTAATAATGATGTGACTTTTTATGTAGGATCAGGCGGCGGTGGTGCTGGAGGATACGGCGGATCGGGCGGTGCAGGTGGTTCGGCTTATGCTCCGCCTAATTCTGGACGGAGTGGTGCTAATGGCTCAAATGGTGGCGGAGGTGGCGGAGGTAACATGTGGACTGATCAGCAAGGCTCTGGTTATGGTGGCGGTCACTACGGCGGTGGTACTGCGCCCTTTGGTCAAGGTTCGAATGGATCGGGTGGGTCTGGTGATACCAACAGTAGTAGTATCAACAACGGTACACAAGGAGGAGGTGGCTCTGGTAACACCTCAAACTTCCCATCTACAAGTGAAAGCAATGGTAATAGGGTTTTCTTTGGCGCAGGACATTTTGTTGGTTATGCAGATATTGCCCCCGGAAGTTCTTTACCAAACCCTGCGGCAAGAAACACCGTTCGAGGATGTGTTCGTGTTGTTTGGGGTTTGGGGAGTGGACAAGCATTCCCATCAACTGATGTAGCATATAGAGATGGGGAGAGTACAAACTAATGTATACCGATGCAGAAAATCAAGTAATAGAATTAATTCGTGTTAAAAGAGATAAAATATTAGAAGAGACAAGTGGCTGGGAAGGATCGGGAACTAATGAGCAATTAGCTTACCGCCAAGCTATTGCAGATATTGAAGATCAGTCTGAGTTTCCTTTTAATGTAACATGGCCTACAAAGCCTACCTAAAAGAATTTACTTACCTAAACTTTAGCTAAGTAATAAACCCAAGATAATTTTGTCTTGGTAACCTTAACCAAAACTAAAGGAGTTTATAATGGGAAAAACAGAAAAAAACCCAACTATAACTATCAATGATAAAGAATACGATATTGAGAGTATGACTGATCAGCAAAAGATTATGATCAACCATATTGCCGACTTAGATCGAAAGATTTCTACAACGCAATTTAACCTAGACCAAATAAGTATTGGTAGAGAAGCTTTCGTCAATAGGCTTACAGCTTCCTTGGAAGAACCAGCCGTAGAAGAAGCAGCATAAATTATATAATATAAAAAGGATGAGCCATGAGTAAGGCAAGAGACTTAGCAGACAGTGCACAAGAGATAAACATTTTAGATGGTAAGAGTTTCCTTGACGAGGATAACCTTGCCAGTGACTCTGCTACTGGTATTGCTAGTCAGCAGTCTATCAAAGCATATGTAGATGGTATCACTACAACTAACATCACCTCTACAGGTGCATTGAATAGTGGTAGCATAACGTCAGGTTTTGGTAACATAGACAATGGCTCATCTACTATAACAACTACAGGTGCTATCTCAGGTGGTAGCTTCGTAATAGGTAGTGCTGATATTAATGAGAGTGATTTAGAGAGTATTGATGGTATTACCGCAGGTACAGTATCAGCATCTAAAGCTGTCGTAGTTAATACAAACAAAGATATAACAGGCTTCCGTAACATAACAGCTACAGGTACTATCAGTGGTTCACTTAGTGGTACACTTAGCGGTTCTCTATCATCTACTACTACAGCAACAACACAAGCTGAATCAGATGATAGTACTAAGATAGCTACAACAGCTTACGTTACAGATAAGATTACAACACTTATTGGTGGCGCACCAAGCACACTCAATGACTTGAATGAGTTAGCTGCGGCTATTAATGATGATGCTAACTATAACACTACACTCACAACAGCATTGGCTACTAAGTTACCTTTAGCTGGTGGCACTATGACAGGCGATGTCCTGTATAATGATAGTGTCAAAGCTAAGTTTGGTGCTGGGTCTGACCTACAGATTTACCATGATGGGTCTAATAGTTATATCAACGATACTGGCACAGGAAAGTTACGGATTGGTGGCGATACAAGTGTAAGCATTACTAATTCAGATAACACTGTTTCATATGCAGTCTTTAACGATGCAAATGCTGTTAAGCTGTATTACAACGATGCTAAAAAGTTTGAGACAACATCTACGGGCGTATCTATAACAGGTGGTGCTTCAGTATCAGGTGACATTACACAAACAGATGGCGATTTAATCTATAGCGGCAATATAAACTGGGACATATCCCATACTGTAGCCTCTCAAAATATAGTGATTAAAACAACACCATCAGGCGGTTCTCCTACAGAAGCCATGCGCATCGACTCATCAGGCAACGTGTTGGTAGGTACTACTGATAATAACGTTACCAACAACTCAGGCAATAACCCCGGTATAAATATCGGTGTCGCAGGTATTAAAGGGTATATGTCTTCTGCACGTTATCAAGGGCCACCTCTTTCTATTAATCGTTTAGGCAACGATGGGGACATTCAATTATTTTCTAAAGACGGCGCAACTGTAGGTAGTATTGGTGTTAATACAGATAGACTATACCTAAGTACAGCTACTCGTGGCATTGCGGTAGATGAAAGTGGTGGAACTTTACTACCTGTAAATGGGGCTGGTGCTAATAATGACAACAGTTTAAATTTGGGTGCGTCTTCGGTTCGCTGGAAAGACCTTCACCTATCAGGCAACATAAGTGTTGGCGGTACAGTAGACGGACGTGATGTAGCATCAGATGGTTCTAAGCTTGATGGTGTGGCTACTAATGCTAACAACTATTCACACCCAACAGGTAATGGTAATAACCATATCCCTAGTGGCGGCTCTACAGACCAAATACTTAAATATGCATCTGCTGGCACTGCACAATGGGCAGACGCTAGTGGTGGCTCAAGAGTATTGTTAAGCAGGTCGGTTATGAACAACACTTCATCTTATGTTTTTACAGGAGTTGATAGCACTAAGTATGATAGTTACTATATTGAGTTTAATGGCATAGTCTGTACCCAAGACTCAAAAGATTTTTTAATGAAATTTAGTGACAACGGCGGTAGTTCTTACAAAGGCTATGGGGATGTACGAGGAACTCTCTTTTACCATAAGGGTGGCTCTCAGTTGAGCGACACTTGGAACGAAGATATGAGAATAAGTAGACAACAAGGCTTTACTACTTCAGGAAACTTTGGAGCTAATGTGAGTGGATATGTAATGATAATGAATGCACATGGTGGAAATACAGTAACCACCCAAGCGATGGGGTCTGCTACATATAGGGCATACAGCAATGAACAGGTAGTAACTTTGTATTCTTGCGGAACTGCTGAAGAGAGTTATTCAAGAAATATTTGGACTGATTGGAATGCATTCAAGCTACAGTTTGATAATGGTAATATGCAAAAAGGTACAATTTCAGCTTTTGGTATACTCAAATAAAAAAGGTAACGACGATGTCAAATCACAAAATAGTAGACGGAATAACAATACAGCTTACTGAAGAAGAAGAAATCCAACTAGCGGCAGAACGGGCGGCACAAGAGGCTAAAGCTCCAGAATACGCAAGAAAAGTACGTGATGACTTACTCTTATCAGATGTAGACCCTATTGTATCTAATGCTTTACGTTGGAACGAAATGTCAGAAGATAAACGAACGGAGTGGACTAATTATCGTCAAGCTCTGTTAGATATAGAAGACTTAGATGGCTATCCAGATAATATAACATGGCCTACTAAACCATGACCGAGAGTTGGCACTTATCTAAGTCAGTATAAGGAATGCAAAATCAATGACTGAGATTAACTTGACACCACAGGAGTTAGAGTCTATGCTAGATCGTGCAGCTAAGCGCGGAGCTAAGCAAGCTTTGTCGTCTATCGGATTACATGATGCGACAGCAGCTAAAGATATAAACGAAATGAGAGATTTACTTGACGTATGGCGCGATACACGCAGAGGTATTTGGTCTACTGTGGTCAAGGTAACAACAATAGCTATTTTAACATTCATTGCTGGTGCAGTGTGGATGCAGTTAGGGAATAAATAATTATGGCAAAAAAGTTTGTAGGGTTTAAACCTGAGACATTACAGAAGAAGGTTTTACCAGCGCTGGGTTACAATGGCCCTATGGACAATAAATCTATTAATCTCTTTCTAGCAGCTAACCCCAGTGCAGCGGCTAGGATGGGTAAGTTCACCTTAGCGGCTAGGCGTACCATAGAGGGTGCTCCTGTTAAGATGATGGCTGAGGGTGGGGTAAATATCAATAGTGGTGCAAGCGTCATGACTAAGGCTATTACCTCTGACCCTCGTAAGCTAACTATTAAAGCTGAAACAGAAGCAGATCAAGGTGTGGGTACAGGTATTATTCCTGGCACAGGTCAAGCAGGTGGTATAACTGCAGCAGGTACTACATCAGCAATACCCTCTCCAGACGCTGTAGCTGCACCTATTGTACAACCAGCTACTATAGACTCTGTTACAGCTACACCTGCTGTAGATACAGCCCTCTCAGGAGTTACTCCAGCTACAGGTGTAGTAAGTGATGAAGCTACTATGACAGCGGCTCAGGGTGATCCTACAAAGTTAGCTCAGTTAGATCTACAAGCGGCTCAGGGTGAGGCGGCTAAAGTAGAAGATGCTCCTACACGTGTAGTTGAAGCAGGAGAGATGGTTGACGGTTCTGCTGTAGATCAAACAAAAGTACAAGACATTTATGGAACACAGAAGCTAGAAGCGGCTAGTGTTAAGGATGAGTTGTCTTCTCTTATGGCAGACTTTGAAGGTGGAGCTACACCAGCGTGGGCTGCAGGTGCTATGAGAGGTGCTACAGCTACTATGGCTGCACGTGGGTTAGGTGCATCATCACTAGCTGGTATGGCTATAGTACAGGCGGCTATGGAATCTGCACTACCTATTGCACAGATGGATGCATCTAATAAGCAAGAGGTTGCTATGGAGTCTGCACGTCAACGTGCTGGTTTCCTTAATATGGAATTTACTCAAGAGTTTCAAGCTAAGGTTCAGAATGCATCTAGGATATCTGAAATAGCTAACATGAACTTCACTGCACAACAGCAGGTAGCTCTTGAGAATGCTAAGATGGCTCAGACTATGAACTTAGAAAACCTGAGTAATCGTCAGGCTAAGGTTATGGCTGATGCTGCAACTATGTCTCAGATGGACTTAACTAATCTAAATAATAGACAGCAATCACTGGTACAAAATGCTCAGGCTTTCTTACAGATGGATATGGCTAACCTTACCAATGAGCAACAGACAAGTATGTTTGTAGCACAACAGCGTGTTAATACTATCTTATCTGATACAGCACAAGAGAATGCAGCTAAACAGTTTAATGCTACATCAGAGAATCAGACTAACCAATTCTTTGCTACACTTGCTACACAGGTATCACAGTTTAACTCTGAGCAAACTAATGCTATGTCTCGTTTTAACGCTGGTGAAGCTAATGCTCTGTCTAGGTTTAACTCAGATCAAGACAATGCACGTGATCAGTTTAATGCTACTAATCATTTGATTGTAGCTCAGGCTAATGCTCAGTGGGCGCAGTCTATAACAACAGCTGAGAATGCGGCAGACAACCAAGCTAACCGTGATGCGGCTCTAGCGTCTAACAACTTAACCATGACTGCCTATAATAACATGGTTCAACGTGAACGAGATATTCTTGCTTGGGCTTGGCAGTCAGGTGAGAATGCAGCTCAAAGGGATGCTAGTATTGCTATGTCTAAGATTGCTGCTGAAGCTAAGGCTTCTGCTGGTGGTGACACTGACTCTAGTGGCTTGTCAGCCGCATCAGGGAAGTTCCTTGGAGAGATTGCTGTTAACGCAGCCGCCCTACTATTCGGAAAGTTATAAGAAGGTAATATCAACTATGCCAGAACCAGGTTATAATCCAAACGCTGTATCCAGTTACTACAATCCTAGTAGGTCTACACGTCCTAAGCTACGTCCTGCAGGTTTAGGTTCACGTTCTAGTGGTTCATCTAGGGCTGATAGAAAAGGTGAGTCTGCAGTTTTCTCTGCACCTAAGCCAGTGTATACACCTCCATCAAGTTCTAGGGATAATAATAAATCTAAAGCTGAAGTACCAGCAAGCCCAGCGGATAATCTATATAGTATTACTGCTGAGTCTTTAATGAGTGCTGGTGGTGGTAGTAGTCTTTCATCACCTAGTTCAAAAAGAGTGTTACCTATGACTTTGTATGAACAAAAGAATATGCAGGAGATGAAGACTGAACTAGAAGATTATCTACGTGGTGTTGCTGTTGAAGATGCTATTACAGCTGACATGGCTGTACCAGAAGTTTATACAGGTGAAGTGAATGATGTTGAGGTTAAGTCTGGAGACACACTGACAGCTATAGCTAAAGATCAGGGTGTATCTTTACAGGAGTTGATAGAAGCTAATCCGCAGATAGACGACCCTGATCTGATTTTTCCTGGGCAGAAAATAAACATACCAAGTACAGAAGAAACACCTGTTGTGGATATAGCTACAGCTATTGAACAAGATCAGATTAGACAACAAGATACATCTACATTAAAAGGTAGCCAAGTAGGTCTTATGTCTAGACCTGCTACTGTTGAAGATACTAAGATGTCTGAGACTATATTACAAAAAACGCCTACAGATGATAGTTTAGAACAAGCTTTAGCTATAGCAGCTAATATAAAGAATGCAAAACCTGAGGATATATACAATAAAGTTATTATGCCTCTGGCTTACCATGAATCTGATGGTACAATGGACCCTAAACTAGCTCAGTATGGTGGAGGTCCTGGTAGAGGTGTTATGCAGCATGAACCTGATCGTTTCAACTCATCAGTTGTAAGAGCTATTAGACAGTTTAACCAGTTAGGTAAAGATATACCTGAGTGGCTTGATAATATAGATTTATCTGGAGACATACAAAAGGAGATAACTTCTTTGACAGCAAATCAACAGATGTCTTTAGCTGTGTACGATCTTTTGCAAAAAAGGGGTGTTGACATAGGAGAAGTCTTATCAGGTAAAGAATCTATAGAGGAAGTATGGGCTGATCATTGGTGGCAAGGACCTGATAAGCAGAGGAAAAAAAGAATAGCGGCCTTCCGTAGAAGTCAGAGACAACTAAACAAGAATGCACCATCTAATAATACAACAACGTTTGAGTTCCCATAATGTTTGGACTTCCCTTAGAATTAATCACAATGCTTTTCTCCACTGTCTTAGGTGGAGTTATGTCCATATGGGGTCAAAGCAATAAAGCTAAAGCAGAACAACAGAAAGCCCTAGTAGGTGCAGTCAGCGATGCGAGAGAGCATGGCAAGACAGATAAACACTTTGCTTGGACACGTAGGATCATAGCTTTATCTGCAGTCTTCTCTATTATTGTGTTGCCAAAGTTAGTAGCAGTGTGGTATCCTGACGTAAGCGTAATCGTTGGTTATACAGAAGTACAGGGTGGCTTCATTAATTGGCTCTTAGGCGCACCAGATGCAATACATTGGAAAGCAGCTCGTGGCTTTGTTATAACCCCACTAGACACACACATAGTTTCAGCAATAGTCGGCCTCTACTTTGGCGCTGGCTTCACTAAATAGGATATACACATGCCAATAGCAGGACCATTTGATAGACCCATTCCTGGTGAGTCACTCACAGGTGAACCACGTAATAACCCTTGGGAACAACCAGCCCAGATGTCAAACATTAATGAGGTGGCTGCATACTACATTGAGAGACTAGACAATGAAGAGATACTACAAGACTTTGGTTCTATGATGGAAGCTGGTGTATCTTTAGCTCCTATTGTTGAGACTGTATACCTTCAAGGTGTTATGAGAGGCTTACACTCACTAGATGCAGGAGTTGTTGTAGCGCCTGTTATACACGCATATTTAAAAGCTTCTCTTGAAGATCTAGGTGTTATGGTTAAAGATACAAACGATAACCCACAGAAGAAAGCAGAAGCTGCAGAGATGCAACGCTTCCTCATGATTGCTAATAGTATGTTAGATAAAGAGGGTACAGATGAATCTGATGAAGGTCAACAGATGATTGAGTCTATGGTTGAAACGCAGGAGGGAGAACCTGTGGAAGAAGAGATGCCACAAGAAGAAGAAGTAACACAAGAACAAAAGCCTATGGGCTTGATGGCAAAGGGTTAATATACAATGGCATTTAATAAAAACGAATTTATGGCTCAATTCCTTAACCAAGTTACAGATCGTATGGGTGAGATGACTGATGAGGCTAAAGCCTTTAAGGAAAGACAGATACAGGCTAGTGATCGTAACAAGGCACTTATAAGTACACGTACTGCTAGAGCAAATGCAGCTGTAAGTTTAGGTAGAGAGGCTCTTCAGTATATACCAGAAGGAGCTAGGTCTAAAGCTATAATACGTACTGCTATGGCTTCTGGTATGACAGGTGTAAGTCAACTTAGAGATAAACTTGCAAAGGCTCATGCTGATGCAGGTTTAGCTCCAGGTCAAACACTATCTATAAATGACGTTGAAGCTGTTGTTAATATGCCTAACATACCTGATATTGATACAAAGTATATTGATATGCCACTAGAGCAGTTTGCTAAAGAGACTTACGGAGCTACAGCAGAAGCTACTAAGTTTAAAGATGATACCAATATAGTTGGTAGATTGTTTGGCTTTGGTGCTATGGATAGAGCCAGAGAAGAACTAGGTAAAATAGATGCTATGGACGGTATGTCTGTTGCAGATATAAACGCCGCTTCTCGTTTAGCTGAGTTTAATGCTCTTATACCCAACGCTGTAATGTCTTTCTCTGAGATGAAACGTTTTAGTAAGCTAGAAGGTTTTAACTTTGCTAAAGATATAGCAGAAACTTATGATGACGCACTAAAATCTAGAGAAGCAGAGGATGAGGCAGAAAAAGCTTACAAGCTTCTTGTACAAAAGGCTGTAGATGCTGGGCGTAAAGAGAGTGACGTAGGTCCTGCAGAGATTCTTGAGGCAAAAAGAATTGCTAAACAATTTTATGCTAGGGGAAAGGTAAAAGAAGAAATCGACATGTATGCAGGTATGTATGGTGCAGCTGGTGGTTTCTTTGATCAGCAGGTTGCCACAGATCAGATTGCAAAACTTATGGGTAAGGATTATCTATCTCAGCTTATGAAGGAGTATGAGTATACCCCTAAGGCTGACACTGAAGAAAAAGATAAAACTGAAACAACAAAACCTGAGGTAGTATCAACTACTGAAGAATCTAAGATGGCAGAATTGCCATACGCAGAACCTACTGTATCACAGTCTGTTGCAGAACCTCTACCACCAGAGAAGCATAGACCAGGTGGTGATAGAAAAGCTGGATTTGGAGATGCAGATATTAGACAATGGGATAGGCAGTATGGAGGTAGGTACACATTTGACGGTCAACCTATCCTAGTTGAACCTAGACCTACAGACCCTAAGGCTAAAATATATATCTATAAAGGTGTTAAGAAAAGAAAGTCTCAAGTCAATGCTATGGATAATTGGGATGATCAGTACGGCGACACACATAACCCAGACGGTACACCTAAACAGTTTAAGGGCGACTAAGTATGAATTACTTTGAACAAAAAGAATATATGAAAAATCTTTATAGTGGTGCAGATTCTTCTTCTGAAAAAAAGTATGAAACTTTATCGTTTGATCCAGAAGAAACATTATCTGTAGACGACATACGAAAAGACTATAAGTATAATCAACCTATTCGTGACTATATGATTGAACGTATGGGTGTAGATTATCAAACTAAATCAGACGAAGATGTAGTAGATGATTTTGTAAAGCACATGCGTTACTTTAACTCTAACACTGTAATGACTGCAGGTGAAGTTAGATTTGTTACTAAAGCAAACGACAGACAAAAAGAAACAGCACGTAAAGCTTATCAGATATATGATCAGCTAGGTAATGTCTTTGTTAATGATGGATTGATGGGTGCTGTAAAGGGTGTAGGAGACTACGTATTTGCTGCGGCATCTGATCCTACTAACTACTTAGGTATACTTACTGGTGGTATAGGTAGAGCTGCAGCTGGTGGTGTTCAAGTAAGTGGTAAGCAAGTTATAAAAGCTGCAGTACGTAAGGCTGGTAGAGATGCTCTAAGATCTGGTGCTACAAAAAAAGCAGCTAGAGAAGCAGGGCGTAAAGCTGGTAAAGAAGCGGCTGAACGTGCGGCAGCTAGGGGTATGACAGATAAAAGAACTAAGGGTATATATGATAAAGTATCTAAGCTTGTTGAAACAGAAGCTAAGAAAACTATACCTAGAGATGCCATGAAAGAAGCACAGAAAAATTTATTTAGAACAGCGGCTACTAAATCCTTGTATGCTACTACAGCGCTGGACGCTACGGCTGCTGTGTATCAAGATATTGCAAATCAAGAGGCTCGCCTAGAAGTAGGAGCGCAGGATTCTTTTAGTAAAACACAGAGTGCTTTCTCTGCTCTCCTTGGTGGTGTTGCAGGTGGCGCTCAACTTATTACACGTAAGCTAGGTGCTGGTAAATCAGGCTTTGAAGACACACGCACAGAGACAGAAAAGTTAGCGCAGAATACCATAGATTTATATGCTCCTATTCTAAAGAAAACAGACACACCTGAGGCGGCTAAAGCTATACGTAAAGCTACAGATAAGTGGAATGCTAAAGTAGCTAGAGGTAAGAAGGGTAGAGGTGAAGTAATAGACGACTCTCAACTCATAAGAGAAATAATGTTTGGAGATGTAGAGGGTGAAATAGGTGGCCTTGTTGGTGTATTCAGATCCAAGGGATACAAGGTTGGTAAAGAAGTTCACATATCTGATGTTATGACTAACGTAGCTAACTCACTTACACAGAAAGAACTTGAAGATATTAATATTGCTTTTGCTAAGCATACAGGTTTTAAATTTGGTGATCTCACAGGTGCACGTGTTAAGCTAGGAGATCTTATGGCTGACCGTTTTAGTGAGGCTGGTAAGACTTTGCAAGTAGCATCACAGGTTAGTAAGACTTTAAACTCTGGACTATTAGCAGCTGAGACTAAGATAAAACTACAGTCTAACACTATTAAAAAAGCTGAGGAATCTGAAAAGACATTAGCTGATGGTACAAAAGTTCCTAAGCCACCTGAGCCATTACGTTATGGTCAGTCTGTATGGAAACGATTACTTGTTTCATCCCCGGCTACCACAGCATTAAACGTTGCTGGTTTTAGCCAGTATTATGTAGGTCAAACTATTGCTGATCTGTTTAGTTCAACAGCTCTAATGACTAAGGGTGTAGCTCAAAGTACATATAATACTAAAGCTGCACAAGAATCTTTTAGACAGGCACGTGCACTTAGCTCACTACAGGTACAAAAGCTACGTAACTTAATGGACCCGTACACTACACGTGATGCATACATGAAATTTCTTGAAGATCCTGAGAACTTAGATGCACAGAAGGTACTGTTTGAAACTATGGCAGGTGGTGTAGATGCATCAGCTAAACGTTATGGCATGGACCCTAACAACCCAACCTTTCGTAATGTAGAGGCTTTCACTAGAGCTATGAATCAGATAACAGGTGTGCGTATACAGGATACGTTTACTAAGTCTCAAATGTTTATGACTGATATGGATAAGTACCTAAGGTTAAAGAGAGGTGTTACTCTTAAAGAAGCCTTACTATCTGATGATATAATTATTGATGATGAGGTTATATCAGGTGCACTAGATACTACTCTTAAGTCTGTGTTTGCTAAAGACTATACTACAAAAGAACAACCAGAAATTATTAGAACAGCAGCTAAGTTTGTAGAGACTGTATCCAATACACCTTTCTTGGGTACTATACTACCCTTTGGTCGTTTCTTTAACAACGTTGTTGCTACAGCTTATCAATGGGGTCCTTTCTCTGCACCTGAGACACTATTAAAACCTATGTATAAACGCATAGTTAAAAAAGAAGGTATGGGTGTTTCAGAAATGGATGCAGCAGCTCGTACAACCGTGGGTATAGCTGGTTTAATATTAGCCTCTCAGTATGATAAAGAACGTAGGGATGAAGGTTTAGGTGTATACGAAATTAATGTAGGTGGCGGTAAAATTATAGACGCTAAAAACACATATCCATTTTCTGCATTCCTTGCTGCTGGACGTATCTTCAATATGAAACTGAATGGTGAGACTGTACCACCAGAACTTATACAAGAGATGGGTACTCAAGTTGCTGTAGGACAGTTAGCAAAAGACGCTCAGTTTGGTAATGATCTAAACAACCTACTAGATGTATTGATAAACCAAGATGAAGGTGCACGTGGTGCACAGTTTAATGCCTTCCAAAAAACCTTTGGTAATCTCTTAGCAGGTACTACTAGACCTTTAGATGCTGTCAATAAGATTGTAGGTTTTGCTATGGGTACAGACGCAGCTAAAGACGTAAGACAAGCTGACGGTTTAGGTTTGTTTACGCAGACTTCTACAAAATACTTTGATAATATCCTTGAAGCATTCATAGGCAAGACAGATACTATTACTGGTGAAGATTTGAAAGTAGCAACAAGAGAGGGTGAGATATATGATGCTAACCCTTTTGCTAGAATCTTTGGTCTGACTATAAAGCAGGGTCGTACAGCTACTGAGAAAGCATACTCTATGTCTGAGATGCAAGCTTGGACTGCTAATGAGAGATCTAAACTACCTGCATATGATAGAGCATTCAACGGTATGTTAGCCCCTATCTTAGAGAGACAGACGCAGAGACTTTTAAGGACAGAGCAGTTTATGAAAGCTGACCTACCCGAAAGACGTGGTATGTTAAAGGCTGTACTACGTAGTGCTAAGAAGCAGATACGTGAGAGGTTAGATGATGGTTATACTACAGGTGATAATGTTAAGCTAAGAGCTGCATATAAAGCAAAGTCAAAGTTCTCTAAAGAGATAACTACAGAAGCTAAGAAAGTACTGAAAGAAAAGTTTGGTGTGAGCGGTGATATAGAAGACTATTCTTTCGCTGAGCTAGATTTATTTATAAGTTATAGTGAACATCTCAAAGATGCCTATGACGAAGCTGGTCAGTTATAAACAAAGAGAGAGGGGGCAATTAAGCCCCCTTATTTTATTCCATGTATGTCAGCTGATAATCTAGCCCACATCTTTGCTTCCATAAGTTTCTCCCTGGCCCTCTCCTTTTCCCTACAATCATGTAAGTTGTTTAAGATGTAGCTGTCTAGATTACGCACTTCTTTGTTAAGCCCAGTATTAAACTTGTTACTCTTAGTCTTAACAAAGTTATTTGCCTCTAGCTCTATCTTCTTCATTCTTTATTTTCTACTTTCTTTAGGTAGTTTAATGCTTGTTGTACACCCTCACTATTGTCACCCAGCATACCCATACCACGGTTACAACTACCACACAAATGACCTCTGTATGTACCTGTCCTATGGCAGTGATCCAAGTGTAGCTTTTCTCCTTTGAGATCTTTAGAGTCTACACCGCAGCAATCACAGCTACCATAAGCTTTATGCCCATGAAATTTTTGAAGACTTTGCTGTATTACCCTACCTTTATTTGCACAAGATTTACATTTGTTATGAAAGTGTGTATTAGAAGTACCATCCTTTGAGTGGTAAACACTAACTGGATAAAAGTACTCATCTGTTTCTGGTAAAACCTCTTCACAAACTGAACACTTTTTATCTCTAACATCAGTAGAGAGTGCTTCTCTTTCCATATCCTCAAACAAGTTAAACTTTAGTTGCATCATGTATCCTCTGGTATAGCGTTACACATAGGTAATATAAAAACTTTTTCAGTAAGTTCTTCTGGTAGGTATGTATATACACTTGTCATTGCACGTGCTGCACCATCAATACAGCTATCATATGTATCATACAGGATAGGTGAAGCTTTTATTGTTGGCTCTTCACCCACCATGAATGCTATAAGTACAAGAACATACACTATTCTTGCTCTTCAGAATCAAATTTATCTTTGACGTAATCTACTCCTTGTGTTACCTTAGGTTCTACATAGTCATACGTAGAACTACCTACATCACTAGCTACTTCAATAGCTGCAATGCCTACAAAAAACATTACTAAAACTTCAACCATCTAATTGTTCCTTTAGTTCACTATAGCCACCGACATGGTGACCTTCATTGTCCCATATTTGGGGTACAGTATTCATACCTGCCTGTTGCATTAATGTCAACAACCACCGACTACTAACTGTATCAACAGAGTAAGGCATAAACGCTATGCCTTTCTCCTCTAGTAAGTGCTTTGCCTTATTACAGAACCCACACTTCGTTGTTCCTAGTACTACATACATAGCTTATACTAGATCTACAATTTCACAAGAGTCTCCAGAGCAAGCCATTGTTTGCATAGACACTGTGTTATCTTCACTCTCATAATCTGATAGCTCTGACCAATCAATACGAGTAGGCATCTTTGAAAGTAATTCTTTATACTCTTTCTTATCTATCTCTTGGTAAGGAGCTTGCTGGTATGAGTGATCTGAGTGTGGCAAAAATGACACACCTGACATTTCATCAAAGTGTTTGTACACAAATGCACCTACATCCATCCACTCCTCATCACGTACTGTTATAGTAACTGAAGGCTTATGCTCACACCAATGCCGTTGATATGCAAGCCACAACTCTAGTTGCTCCACAGCAGACATAACATTACGTGTCACTGACTTCTCAGGCGACTTAACTGGGAAGCTAAACACAACTGTAGAGTCAGGCTTCATAACACATGGTTCATTAGGTATACCTCTATCAATCATAAACTGAGTTAGAGGATCTTTATTGTCACCACGTACAGTACGAATATAGTATGGGCTATGTCTCGCATGGATTCCACTGGCGCTATCTACAAGCTGTGAAACCGTGCCACTTGGTTTTACGCAGCTGATAGCAGTACTAGCAGGTATACCTAGTAGATTAGCCCACTCTTCATTAGTAGCTACAGCAACAGAACGTAAGTGTTCTAGTGTCTTCTTCAGACCTTTGTTCTTCTGTGTCATTAATGGGTTGTCCATGATACCTGTCATAGATACACCAAGCAATCTCTCTTCTGCTGTATTGTTCTGCCATACTTTACGTAGGTATGGGAACTTAATCATAGTAGACTGTATTGTACCTAAGATAGTAGCAAGTCTAACCTTACGCTCAAGATCTTCTAGTGTATCAGTAGCACGTACTACACACTCCGTTAGGTTACAGAACTGGTAGGGGCGTAGGATTATCTCACTGCAAGGGTTGCAGCCGAACTCGTAGTTAGGATCACGTCTACCATTCTTAGCCGCTTGTACCTTAGATGCTTGTCTGTTAAAGATACCACGCTCACCAGACTTAGACTCAACCAGAGACAACCATTCACGCATGAATGTTTCCATGTCTGGCTTCTCACTGTAAGCTACTGAGTTGTTAGCTAATGCTCTATGCCCTGCAGTTTCCCACCACTGTCCTGACTTAGCATGACGCATTCTATCATCAGATAAATTACTCAATGAAATCATAGCACTACGGCGTACACCGCCAACAACAACTATCTGGCCTATGAAACACATAAGGTCGTGACATTCCATAGAGCTAAGCTTACGCCCTTGTGCTGCCTTGAAGGTAGCTACAGCGAAGTTAAATAGTTCTACTAACGGCGCTGGTCCTGATGCTCTACCACCAAACGTTTTAAGTCTTGCACCTGCAGGTCTAACTTGAGATACATCCCACTTAGGTATTTCACCAGCCCATAAGAGTGCTAGAACTTGACGAAATCCTTTAGCCCAACCTTCTTTGCTATCCTTAACAACAACAGTAGACTCACTATCAAACAACTCAGGTATCTCTGGTAGCTTCTTTATGAACTGTCTCTCAACAGAGAAGCCAACACCAGTACCACAGAGAAGTATATACATAGCTTCATCAAAAGATTTAGGATCATCTACTGGTAGGTAACTACAATTATATCCTGCTGTATTGTCACGATCTAAAGCGGGACCAGCTGTCATCATCGCCCTCATACTAGGCATTATTTCCTGACCCAGTATAGCTTGTTCAATATCTCTTACGTCTGTGTTGTCTACTATTCTATCTACCTCATCGCCCAGCGCCTTGCGAACTACGTTATCCATGTAACGCCCTACTGTTTCTCCCCAAGACTCACGCCCTTTGCCATCAAAGTACTTGGCGTAGCGTGACTTGTGTATGAATGCTTGATAGTCTGTTGGTAATTGGTTACTCATCTATTGTCTCCTGATCCTTTTATTACACCACGTGCAGCGCGGCTATTTAGTTTATACATATTCCTCTGTATTAAATCTTGTAGGTTGCTACCAAAGTAATTAGCTATAGCAATATTGTAGAACAATACGTCACCACTCTCATTGAGTATAGCCTCTTCATCAAACGTACCATCTCTTAACATACGCTTTATCTTACCATGTAGTTCTCCTACCTCCTCACACAACCCTAATAGGTTTTCCATTAGCCTATCCTCAGGTTTTGTTACAATCATACTCTCAACAAAGTCGGAATACTCTGTTGGTGTTGAGTCTATTAGATTGTTTATTGCTTCTATATCTTCTCTAGCAATCATTTTCTTTCCTTAACATTTAAATTTTCTATATTCATATCATCCACATCATATATAACATCTGTTATTAGATCGTGGATATCTTTTTCGTGGCTATCATCATAGGCTGATAATATATTATTAGTATCTTCTACCTTAGCTACAAATGTAACATTAAACTTTTTCATGCGTTACCCTTAGTCTTAGTCCAGCGGTTAAGTAATATAACGTTATCTTTTACCTCATACCCCTCATCAGTTTCAATCAGTGCTTCAGCATATTGATCTGGGAACATTTCTTGTAGTAGGTTACCTCGTAGCTCTATGAAATCCTCCCATGCATCAGGATATGTATCTAAGAACGCTTGTGCTGAAGCCATAGTAAGAGCTTCCTCTAGTGCTGCCTTCATACCATCATGCGACTCAGCCTCACCAAATACTAAACCTGTTTTGATCTGACCTGTCCACTCACCCTCTCTAGTAACAGGATGTAATATAATAGCGATGTCGCCAGGCTTTACTTCATAGCCCATCATAACCTCCTCTTTACTTTCACACGTTGCTCTTTCATACGCTTACCTTTTTCTAGTAGCCAACCTTCTGGTATAACACGATGCGCCCACTTGAAGCCATTCTTCTCACACCAATCACAGTATCTACTCTTAGCTCCCTTATATAGCTTAGAGTTTGCGTTACTAAATACAAAACGTATATCTAGTTTAGGATGCTGCTTCTGTATTTCTACGTGCTTGCGCCGATCTCCAGAACTGAATAACCCTTTGGTCTCGATTATAATACCGTTGTCTAATTCGAAGTCTGGTGTATATGTGCGATACTTTAAATCTTCCCACTCTATCTTTAGCTTTTCATACGATACAATCTTCTGCCGTGTCTCTAAGAATGTAGCGGCCTCTAGTTCAAGGCCACTACGATAGTTTCTTCTATTGTGTTTACGAACCACTGCCATCTCCAACAAGTACGTACTCTACAAGAGGTGCTTCTTTCTTACCCTTGTATACACGTGAAGGTAATTCCTGTAGATCCCAACACTTGTGCTTGAAGTCACACCAGTGACACTTAGAGTTGAGTACTAGGTTACCACTAGGCTTCTTAAAGTATGTCTCAGGTACTGCTTCATAGCAACGCTTGAATGGTGCATCACTCTCAATGTAATCCACAGTAGATTGGATGCTATCTATTACAGCTTCCTTGTCCACCTCAGATGCGTCTACATACTTGAACTCACCGTTCCCTTTGTTGACTACCCACCAGCCACCTACATCCTTTCCTGCGGCTTCTGCATAGCCTACAAGTTGTGATACATAACCGAAGCTATCATCCTTGTTGAGTGCCTCAAAGCTTTCAAACTTATTCTTGTATGACCAAGGAGAGGCAGACTTAACATCGTCAATCTTTCCATCCATCTCCATATCATACTCACCCTTGATCTCTTGACCATTGGGTAGCTTGAGTGTGACAATCTCATTGTCTTTAAAGTCTTGGTCTACTGCACGTAGTAACCCCTTGAACACAGCCTCAACTATATCACCAAGGATCATGTTCATTAAGAAATGTGGTGGGAAAGGTCTACGATCTTCTGGATCATTCTTTTCAAACCACAACTGACAGGGTGCTTTACCAATGTTAGACATACGTAAGCGGAAGTCACCACGTGGAGGTGAGTTAAACTGTTTGTTTAACGCCGCCTCAACATCAGCGGCAACCTGCTTGGTCACCGCCTCTGTCATGTTTGCTTCACCAGCCAAAGCCTTCTGCAGAAAACTGTAGATTGCTAATTCTGCTGGGTGATTCATGGGCTTACCTCAATGAAGTCATTGTTGATAATGTCTGTTACTACAGATTCATCATCCTCAGACATAGCTTTGTCAAACCTCTCATGATACAAGTCTAAGATCTTACCATTGCTGTACTCAATAAGCTCAATGAAATCTTTTAACATCTCATTGTCACCCTCACCAAGATCAACCCTGTCACCTGATGCCGCTTTAATCTTACCAAACGTAGCACCTGCTGGGATGCTATCTTCCACACCCATAAACTTAATAGTAGACATTATAGGTAGTAAGTTCTTGCGCTTCAGAACACCTAGAACACCATTGATACTCTTTAGTGAGTCACGGTTCTTAACGTCCATAACAAAGGGTACGTCTTTATACGCAGACTTATCGAGTGATTCACCCTTCTCATTGATAGGATCATCAAGTGTTACTGTACCATAGTAAACGTTGACACGCTTAACACTACGAATAATCTGCTTAGTAATATCATCTAAAGCAGCAAAGTCCTCTATCCAACCTGAGGGTCTGCCCAAGTTGAAGCCACCTATACTGTCCTTCATGTCACCATTGAGTGAGTTAGCTAAGACAGACTTCTCCATCTCTTCTGTTTCACTATTCCAACGTTGCCACTGTTGGCGCTGGGCGAAGATACGCATAGTGACCCCATTGCTGTAGATCTTTTCGTCACCACGATTGAGGATGAAAGCACCTACTGGTATTACCTCAGTCTTACGTGTCTTACCTTCTAAGGTTTCAACCCCCATTATTGCTTGGTGCAGCATACCCATACGTGAAATAGATGGTGTTGATTCACCACCTGATGTAGACACACCCATAAGTTCTGCCATTGATTGTCCGCGTTCATTCGCGATTGATAGTTCATTGCTCATTTCTATACCTTTCTATAGATTCAAAGAGTTCCTAGTTATACATCATACGTCAACTGTGTCAAGCCAGTTTGATCCGATTTTTGCTTCAAGTAGTAATGGTACATTCATTTCTACATTATATGTTTTCTCTACAAGATCATTGATGTTGTCGTTAAGTGATTCAATAATATCAATAACTTGTTGTTCTTCGTCAGGGTGTATGTCAACTACCATACTATCGTGTACTGAATTAACCACGACAGAATTGTATGGTTGTAACAATTCGTGAAGCTCGTTCAACACAATAGGTACTATATCACCTGTAGCAAACCCTTGTACTGGGTAGTTCTTAATCATTGTAAAGTGACTTGGCATACCATTATCTCTGCGTCTTACATTTGGGAAAGCATATTGTCGTCCTGACTTATTAGTGATCTTCATAAAGCGTAGTGCTTCATCACCTAACTCCTTATGCCATGCAGCAATACCCTCATACTTCTCAATAAAATGTTTATAGTAAGCGGCTTCAGCCTTAGACCTTCCATATCCTGTAGCCCCGAAAAGGGGTGCAAACGTATGTGCCTTGGCCGAGGACCTTGAGGTTTTCTGACCTGCATCTGTTATAACTTTTGCTGTGTAACTGTGTACATCAAAGCCTGTGCTAATCTCTTTCATAGCCTTTTCGTCTTGAGCAAGAAACGCAGCAACTCTAAACTCAAGTTGAGCAAAGTCAGCTTCCATTATCTTGCCATTTTCCCACCGTGAAACAAAGACTTTCTTAACAGGAAACGTACCCCCACGTGGCATATTCTGCATGTTAGGATTACGTCCACTGAAACGTCCAGTAGCTGTTATGTGTTGTGTTAAGCCTACATGTAAGAAGCCATCATGCTTAGTATAGTTTGATATACCCTCGACAAAAGAACTCAGGTAGCTACTGATAGCAGACAGACGTTTCTGATCTGTAAGAAATGCCTCTGCCTCTTCCATGTTATTACTTCTGGCAGTAGCCGCAAGTACATCTAGGTTATCCTTACCTGTACTAAAACCATTGGCACTAATCCATTTCTTATTAGGCGCAGTAAACCTTAGACCTGCAATCTGTTTTGTTTCTTGTAGTTGAAAGCCTCGCGTGTCACAGTCTTTACACTTGTTAGGTCTAGCATACTTTGTGCCATCCTTCTTTAGTTTATACGTTTTGCCTACACCCTCACAGGTTGGGCATGTAAATGCTTTTGTTCTGTATACAGGCGTAGAGTTTGCCCTAACAGCATCTTTATATTCATCCACTGTAGACGTGAACTCAAACAAATCTGCCCATTCCTTTTTGTTATTCATGCGCAGCGAGAATACAACCTGTGACATTTGCTCAGGACTGTTAAGGTTTATAGGTGTATCACCCATAAGCTTACGTATCTTCTTCTGCATCCTGTCTTCAATCTCTGCCTTCTCTTGTTCAAACTCTACTCTTACTTCGTCAAGGGCTGATCTATCCACCCTGATCCCTGACATATACATTCGGGTGAGAGTTTTACAGGTGGTAAAGGTTGTATCTCTAATGACTTTGAGACCTGTGGATTCGGGCTTGGCATAGTCAGCTTCGATACTGTGGAACAACCAGCTAGTAGAGAGCAGGTCACACCTAAGATAAAAGCTAAGCTCATCCAACGGTATCTCATTTGTATTGTATCCTTCTTTAAAATATCTTTTGAGTGTATCATCTTTCTGTACCTCTAAGTTTCTACGTTCAGCACAAGCACCCAAGTTTAAAACGTTGCGCTGCCCTCTATCAAGTATGTACTCTGCTAACATGGTATCATAGATCAAGCCATCATACTTGAAGCCAGACTCCCATAGCCACATCATATCGTGCTGTGCGTTGTGCATTATGAGTAGTGTTGTTAAGTCTAATACATCCTGCACTAACTTATGCCCAGCGCCTGACGTATCCTTCGCCTCATCATGGTCTATATTTACAATGTGTAATTCATCATGGTTGTCTGCATTAACCATACCAACTTGGACTAGGTGGTTGTTAATCTCAAACGGGTCCATGTGTTTCTTACCGTTGCGTTCTGTTGTGCTATTCTCAACATCTAATACTATTCTCATGTCTTACCTCAAGCTGAATAGATAGAGCGTGATCCATCTAATACACAGGTGATCTTACCCTGATACCCATTCAACTTATTCTTGGCTAAGTTTAAGTAACGAACTGGATCTTCGTCTTCACCCTCAGCTTGTTGTGTCTTACCTATCAAGACCATTAGGTCAGCCTCAGCTGCCTTACCTGTCTTAGATCCTTCCATCATCGCTTGGTTAAGGTCAGCCTTACCTTCTGCTTCTGCAGATAGTTGTGACATCCAGATCACACAGCAGTCATACTGCTTAGCAATGTTACGTGCATGGATAGCAGCAGTCTTAAGTGTGATGTCACTTCTCTCACTACTTATATCAGCAAACTTATCACCCATGTCAAGAACTACAATGTCAGGCTTCTCTTGTTTAACAACAGACTCAACCCATGCCATACCCTTACCTGTACTATCTTTAAACATTACATTAGTACGGATAGGCTCATAACGTTTCTGTGCCAGGGCTTTGTTCTCTCTAACTTCTTTCATTGTCATGTTAGATGATGCACTGATATACCTTGCAGCAACACGTGTGTATGCTTCCTCATTACATAGTACAATACACTTAGCACCCTGATGTGCAAAGCCTTGTGCACCTGCTATAAGGCTGGCATGGAAAGAAGTTTTACCAGTATTGGGGCGAGCGCCAACCAACACAAGGTGGCCACCACTAACGCCTTCCACCCTACGAGCCAAGGAAGATATGTTAAAGCTCCACTTGGATTCCAGAAGCGTTGCATCAAGTATTGTGTCAAGGCTATTGTCGTCCCAGTCAACACGTAGATTAGGAGTAAAATCATTTTTGTATTCCTCTAGTAGTCGTCGCAGAGGTTCTAAACTATCCTCTGTTCCATTAACAAAATCAAACCCTAGGTTTGCTACACGATCACCAACGTGCTGCTGAAACAACTGTGATAATGTGTCTTGTGCTATCTCTTCTTTGATAGGCTCAGTAATTGCTATGCGCTTAAACAAATCCTCATATGCTCCGCGAGTAGCAGTGGTAAGACTAGCGTTCATTCTATTGAACACAGCCTCTAGATCCGCAACAGTTAGGTCACCCTCATAGGATTCCATAGCACCATCAAGTGCCTGTTTAATCTTGCGTACATCCTTACTGAATATTTTATCTGGGCAACGTATGCCCTTGTGTTGATCATAAAAGTTACGATCTAGTAACGTTTTAATCAGTGCTAATTCCATCATTCTTTTTGTCTCCTACAACAATATATTATATATTTTCTAAGTGCTACTCATCACTCTTGTTTGAACTCCACGTAGTACGAACCTGCACTACTCTTATATGCAGCCATGATGTCTAACCATTGTTGGCTACTCATGATTAACATTTGATAAGCATCCATCTCAGGTTCAAACTGTCTCATGTACACAGTACCCTCATCTCCAAAGATAATCTCTATGTCTTCATGCTTACCAGAGTGATCTAATGTAGTGATGATTGATGCATCAGATTCAAACTCAACTGTGAACATCTGAACCCTCCGCTACAATTATATTTACTTGTGCTACATTACCCACAACTTTAACAATCTTAAACTCTAATCCTTCTTTGGTAAGTAATCTTCTTAACATAGATACTGGTATCATACATCTGCCTTTCCTGTTAGTTTTATCAACCTAGCTAAGTACCACTGTGATTTAAGTAGGTCTTCTTGTTTATTCTTATATCTCCAGCGATGTAAATACTTAGCTATGTTACCTCTTAGGTATCCTATATATTCTTCTTCGGTTAGGAAGTCTTCTATGTAATCAATACATTCAATACTACCTTTACCATAATGCGCTGGGTTGTTTACATTATCCATTCTGTTCTCTGCTAATAGTTCTGTTATAGAGTTAGGGTCTATCATATGTTTTATAATCAATCAAGGAGACTGCATATCTCCTGTAGTTTTTCTAGGTCTTCTGGCATACGATACTTAATATCGTCAGATAAACTTAGTGCTATTGTTTTGTTACCTGTCCACAACTCTATCTCTCTGCGATACTCAATAGTCTTTGATACTGCATCAGGGTCTAGTGCAATCACAGCCTTATCATACTCACCTATCTTTTCAAAGTGTTTATGGTTCATGTTAGTACCTAGAATAGCCATACAACTAACGTCAGGTAACTCTTGATAGGCTACTAAAGCAGAGATTACATCCTCTACAATAACTATAGTAGAGCCTACACCTACTGTGTAGTAGTCTGCTGCACCTGTGTAGCGATACCACTTAGGTGTTTGAGTAGCACCCACTGCCCTGCCTATAGCATCAATCATTTGATGGTTATTATATATAGGAAAGACTACGCGCTCCTGCTGCACATCATAGAAGGTGTTACCTACTATACCCCATCGCCTCATAAATCTATTGTGCTTAGTGTGTTGTCGTGTTGGTTCTACTAGCTGTGCTGGTATCTCCATAGTTTCTACCTCTATCTTAGTTTGATCCTGCGCTGGGCGTAGCTGTCTGCGTATCTCAGATGCAGTCATGTCTGTATCAAACCTACCACCTACATTACACCCTAGCTTATAACAGTTATACATCAATACACCTACTTCACAAGAGGCTGAGAAAGTATTCTTACCTCTACAGAAAGGGCAGTCACCTCGGTGTGGTCCATGTGCTGTTACAGATGCAGCATATTCTCTGTGCTGTTTCCAGTTATGTTTACTCATACTCTAGCTAACCTCTTTATACCATAGTGCTCTTCTGTGTTTGTTCTGATAGCGTGGCAGTTTGCACATAATACCTGACACTTGAATACCTCTTCTTTTATTTTCTTGTTACTTTTAGTATTTTTACCATAGCGCAAGTAATGTGCTTTCGTAGGTACTAAAAACTTTTTATCTTCAGGTATTATATGATCAAAATGTAGTGCTGCTGAGAAAGCTCTGTACCCACAATGTGCACAACCCTTCATCGTCTTATACCTACGCAGTATAGACTGACCTTCATCATACTTTTTTCTTCTGCGTATATTATCTTTTTCTTTACTCTCTTCACTTCTCACTCTCATCTTCATTCCCTCTCGCTGATAGTGCTTTAGATGCACCACTCAATGTATTTACTATATAAGGTTTTACTGATTGTATATTCTTATGTCCTGTTACCTGCATAATATTAGCTAAGTCAACCCCACCTTCCATCATCTCAGTCACAGCAGTACGGCGCAAGTCCATAGCTGTAAGCTCAGCAGGTAGATTAGCTTCATCTAGTACCTCATTGATAAGTAAAGATATTTCACCCTTATCATATGGTGTATATGCCGCTGCTCTTGGCTTGACTCTAGGTGCTACATAATCCTGGAATCCAAAGTCTTCCTTCTGTTGTCGCAGCATCTCACACAAACCATTAGATATAGGTAAGTGTACTTCAGCATTACGTTTGCTTTGTGTTAGGTCTAAGCGACACTGATCTAAGTCTAATGTATCCCAAGTCATAACTCTCATGTCACCTATACGCTGACCCCAATCATATGCCATGTGTACAATAAGACTAATGCTCCGCCATCTGAAGTCACTATAGCCTACCTCAAGAAACGTTTTGATCTGATCTCTACTCCAGTATACACGCCTCTGCTTACTAGCCTTAGTTTGTACCAGTGCTACTGGGTTGTGTATCATTACATCCTGTCTCATGGAATACTTCCAAGCAGCAGATAGTACAGCCTTACGATAGTTTGCAGTGCGTACACCTGTGTTAAGCCATTGATCATACGCTTGTGTAAGGTGTCGTACTTTAATATTAGTACAACGATAGTTGCCAAGGGTCTTGCCTTCAACAAGTGTATTAATCACAGACGCTAGATGTATTTCATAATCCTTTTGAGATGCACCAGATAGCCTAGCAAAGGCAGGAGATACCAGATAAAACTCTACGATATCACTTAGCTTAGCATTACCCTTGGGTATCTTCATGTTACCTTCCTTTCGCGTTTCTGTACCAGAGATATAAAGCACCACCAATGTAAGCAGCAATAACAGTTAATGGTAGTAGATGCATTGTTATATTACTACTCATCGTTTTCTTCCTGCCATTCTTGGTAGTACGTATACTCACCATCTAAATCAAACTCTTCTATTAGTTCAGTAGGTATACTTTCTTTCCAATCCTCATTACTAAACTCAACACTGTAGGTATTGTTTATATCTAAGGCACTATCGTATTCACCTATGTAACACATTCCTGGCTCATAGAAGGATGCCTCTACGTTGATCTTTAATCTATCAGCACCTGTATCGTATGCACCTGTAGGTGGACTCCATGCACTCTGAAACCCTAGGTGTAAGTTGGATGTATTACCATCCTCAAACAGGTTAGCCTCTACATCATGTACTTCCCACTTAGTATTCCACTCAGTACAGGCAACACCATAATCGTATTCACCAATAGGTGCTAGGTGTTCCAGTAACCCACCCCTATCTGCCGCCTCTTTGATAGCACGTAATGTTTTAACATCACCTGTAATTACTACTCTATTCTCACACCAATTGGGCATTATGTATCTCCTTTGTTTAACATCCACACACGTCTGTTAATTTGATCTACCTTACGAGTAACAACCTTACACCCTATCTTCTTAGCGTGGGTGTATATACTAGCTAGTGCAGCACGTTTGACTACAACACTATCGCCTACCTTCATATGGTTTAGTAGTGCTTCATAACCTTTGTTAGGTGCACCGCGTCCATCCTTAGTTGATGGTAAGGGTACGTTCTTCTCAATCATAAATGTCATTTTACTTCGATCCTTATGCCTTTAATTTTCTCATACATTTTATATAGACGTAGCAAAGCTTCCCTGCTACGCGCTGTGTGGTAGCATATGTGCTCACCAGTTGATACACTGTAGATGTTAAGCTTATGCACTATACACTCTCCTCTTCTATCTGTTTAAATATACTAGCTAACCTAGTAACACTTTCTTTAGGTAGAGTTACTTCCTCTGCCTCACTCTTAACTAACATACCACCATCTTCTAAGATAGTAGCAGTCCACTCAGGTGTTAGTTGTACTTCCATTATGCATTCTCCTCTACTAATGTGTAACGTGTATATCTTTGATTTGTAACTGGATGTCTCCCTGCTATGCCATCAATACGATAGCCTAACTTACGCAGCTCAGAGATACGCTTGGTGAAAGACTGTATGCTATAGTCTATCAAAGCTTCTCGTAAGGTTAGACCCTTAGATGCACGAAGGTGCTTGAGTATCATTGTGTGTTGAGACATTTTCTTATTTGTATTTCTCATATTTATATTCCTCTATGTTATATTATGTGTAAGATATATTATTAGTTTTAGTGTTAGTCAATGTTACTAATATGTCACGTTACATATTTGCAACACCTAGTTCTATAGGTATCTCTACAGTCTGCGCTTCGTAGTCACATTGATGGCAATACTTTCTTCTCCTAGTACTTGGGTATCCAAGCTTATGATAAGGTCTAGTATCTATGGTACGCATCTTAGTAAAACAGCAGGGACAATGTGTAACTACTGTATCCTTCCACCAAGGTTGTTTAATCTCTGCCATTAAACTATACCTTATCCACTTCAAACGCCCATCGTAGGCTATGCCAAGCGCTTTCTAATTTAGCTACATCACTCATGTATAAATCATTACAGTCTTTGATCATCTCTAAACAACTAGCTACACTCTTTTGTATTTCTTCTATAGCTTCTCTCTGTTCATCAGACATTTGCTTTAGAACCTTCTGAGTTTTCATCTGCTTTTTAACTCTAGCTTTATGCCAATCTGTATGCTTACTCATATTATATTCCTCTCTCTACGTTATCCTCTATGAAAGCAAAGCCACCGCCATTGCCTTCCTCATCTTGTGATATTACAAATCGTACTTCCTCTGATCCATTTGTTAATGTGAATACTGGAAAGGGTTTATCATATTCAAAAGCACCATCTTCAAAGTGAAAATCCTGGATTTTACAACCCACTAATTGCCCATAGTATTTTTTCATATCCATGTCTTAACTCCATATCATAGTTAATAGTAAACTAAACGTAGCCAATACACCTATGGCTGCGAACCCTAGCACTGACCATACAAAGGCGGTGGCTAGTATTTCTTTTCTTTTTTCTTTACGCTCATGTTCTGTCACGTTAAAATATTTGTCACTCATTTGTTATTCCTTTCCTTTACCCATAGTCTTTTCAAGTTATTCTGCCTACCACCTTTAGCACCAGTGATCTGCCTATTCTTTTGTTGCGTCCACTGATCACCCTCTTTATAGTTACGCATATTAAACAACTCACGCATCCTTTTATTCTCGGCGGCACAAACTTTTTCGTGAGCTAATCTTAGTCTTTCTTCTTGATCTAACATTACATTTCTTCCCATTCTTTAGGTGTGATACCTGTCATTATAAACTCACGTTCATCAGGTGATAGGGTAGGCATAGCAGTTTGCACAAGCACACCCCCCTTCCAAGCTTCAAGTTGTTCAGGTGTTACATTTATATCCATAACATTTACGTTACCTGATAGCATTGATTTACGTTCTATTAACATTGGCTTAACTCCTTAACCATTCTTCAAAAGTTTTAGGGAATACCTCATGGGTATTATCTATATAGCATTGGTATCTCTGCCCATCTAATGTTAGAAGTGAATGCTCCTCATAGATAAACTTACCCTCATCATTCAGCGCAGGGATTTTAGTTCGTTCAGTCATATTATAATCCTTTCAGTATGTGTGCTATGACATCGCAAGTCCAACCATTGCCTAACATTTTGTAGCGTTGGGTGTTGGATACCCCCTCAGTAAAATTATCTGGAATTGTTTGAAGACGTTCACATTCCAGAGGTGTTAGCTTGCGCCAAGACATATTCTCTACAAGAATGCTATCCTTGGTTACTGTAGTGAGACAATTAGTTTTATCATCATCTCGAACCTCGATCATCTGTTTGATAGGGATAGACTTATCGTGATCCTTACGAGTTCCTGTGGAGTCTAGTCTACGACCCACCATACGCGCACCCTTCACTAATACTTTAGGTTCTCTATGCCCACCGCCCATAGTCGTTAGTGTAGGTGCTTTACCCTCCTCATGATACACTCGTTTAATAGACTGATTGCCATTCAAATCAGCATCGCCTACATGACACATACCATTAGGACTAAACACCAACTGTCTGCGATGCTTCTCGAAGTATGACTTGAGATTGCCACCCTTAAAGTAGTTAGCATCTAGGCAATGGGATTTAGTTCTATCAGTTAATCCATCCTCAAGTATATCTTTTAAGACAATGCCACGATCTTTTGGTTGTTCAATACCCTCAATGTTAGTCCAGTAAAAACGCTTACGATTTTGTGCTGATACTAACGAGCTATTGATCAAGTATTTATTCACGTTGGGCAAAGCTTGCTCAGTATGGTGCGTGATATACTTTTCAAAAGCATTAGACATTCTAACATTTTCCATAAGGTATTTAGCATTAGGATTACACTCCATAACGTGTTGCATAATATCTAGCATCACCCAGAATAGTTGCCCTCTGGGATCGCGATCACCCTGCTGTTTACCTGCTACTGACCATGCTTGACAGGGAAAACCACCCATAACTAGGTCAACAAACTTCCACTGAATATCCCAATCACGCCAGTTATTTATATCACCTAATTGTATAATATCTGGAAAGTTTTTATTAGCAATCTTCATAGCGTGTGGGTCTTTCTCACTAGAATAATATCTAGTGGGTGTTATACCTAGTCTATCAAGGGAAAGTCTGCCAACTTCCATGCCACCAAATAAATTTACTACATACATTCTTTATTCTCCTTTTCTGATAAAAATGAAAGCAAGTTTTTTTCTGATACTTCACTAAGCAACTCCTCAATCGCGGTCATATCACCCATTCCCACGTCTTTTTTAATTTGCTCTAGAACTTTATCAATCAATTCCATTATTTATTCTCCTCTATCTATTGAACCATAATCTTTTAAATCTTGTATAGTCAATCCATAATATTCAATAGGATCAACAAAAAATCTGCCTGTCTCATCATAGTATGGGTCGGTAATCCACACATCATTTTTTAATACACCCCATTCGTTCAATAGTAATAAAGCTTTTTTACTTGCTACAAAATCAAGTAAATCTTTAAAGCTATTAGTCTCAAAAATCCATGTGTGATCATCCTCATATCCATTATAACTATTAGCTGTTTGCACAGTAAATCTAGATGGTAACACTTCCATAGCACCATGTATTCTAGATGCATTTTCGGTACGCTCATCAACATTCCAACTATCAATCCAGATATGCAAACCACTTACTTGATAGCTTGGAAGCTCATCATGGTGGTAGCTTATACACCTCCAATCTTTAGGTATATCCAAATCAGTAATATATTCTTTCCATTCTACTCGCATATTTTTTCCTAACATATTTATTAATACAATAACTAATTTATTTTTTAAGCAATGTCAAATACTAAATTCATCTCATAAACTTCACGCGATAATTCAATAAGCTTTTTAGCTTGCACCAATGTTAAATTATTATCATAGGCAAATTTAGTAACAGATATATAATTGTTTACCCAATCTAGATAAATATCTTTTAGCTTTAAAGAGTATTCCATTTTGTTTAATCCTTTTTAGGTTTAATATTATTTAGTGATACTCAAAAGAATACCACCAATAATATTAATTCATTATGCTATTTCATGAATGCGTCGCCATACTACCCACGTAATAGCTTGTAATTCATATGCTTTTAAACCTAATGCGTTTGCTGTATTCACGTAATCGTTTTGTATTTCTGCATATAGTTTTTTACCAATGTTAGTTTTATCGGATGTTAATCCAAATCTTTCTCCGCGCCATATGTTTAGAGCGTGACCATCAATACAACACGCATCAAAACCCATTATGCATTCGTAAAAGCTTTTAATCTTTTGACCATTTAATCGTGTCAAAATATCGTCATTAGTTACAAGCATATCATCAAGTATTGACCACGCTTTTTCTTTCATTTTGTGATATGTTGAAACCTTAACGCTTTCAATATGTTCACCATCAAGATAAGCTTTTATCAATGCATCCGCGTTATCTATATTCCTATCCCATTTATTATTCGGACTAAGCGCGGATATGACACCAACCACTGTTGAAAGTTTTATATCATATTTTAAAGAGATTTCTTTTGCTTGATATTGCGCGTCACTATACCATTTCACACCATTATAAACTTCTTTTGGTGTCGCAAGCTTCCAAATCATTGCTATATTATTATTCATTTTATTGCTCTTTCTACTAAGTTAATTCTACTATTAGCACTCGTTAAAATGCTAATGTTAAAGTTAACTATTCATTCTGTTTTCAAAATCTTGTTTCATTTCTTGTATTACTATATTCCAATCTTTATTATCAGCTAATGCAATAACTGTAAAACAATCAAATTCAACAGCGTCAAAATTATAAACTGATATAAGCGTACCACCATGCCATTTATAAGAATAACCGCTATCATTATCAAATTTTATTTCTGTATCAAACATTTTTATATTTCCATTTCTAAGTTTTTATATGCGTTTGTAATTGCGTTTTTATCATCAGTTGTTTTGACTATTTTGATATGTTTCTTTTTAGTATTATAATGTGAGAATTCTATTTCTGTTTTTAAAGATGCTTTTGTGTAGTCTCCGAATTCATCAAACCATTTTTGGCTATCAGTGTCATAGACGAAAAGAATGTAATATGATTTTGCCATTATTTTATACCTTACTTTTTATTGAGAATGAATAATTCACGATTGCGTTTTTACGAAATGGAACAAATAGAAAGAACATGAAATGTTTTGTTTGTGTCTCTCTAACTTTGCACGTTTCAAATTTTAATCTCATAGCTAAATCCCTAAATAATTACTAATACATTTTCTATAATTTATATTTATACAAAAGACAATACATTTATTAAGAAAATATAAAATAGCAAAAACCTGGTATGTTCTCCTTTTGTTCTTTTGGATTTGTTTATACTATATAATGGGTTAAAAAAAGTATTAACATTTGTGTAAAAATTAACCGCTGACAGCCTCTAGGTTTGTTTGTGTGGTTTAGCCTATGGAAATAGCCTAGAGGCTGTCAGTGACGTGTTCGCTGTTTGTTCCGAGGGGGGTGTGGTAAAAATGTCACATTTCCAGGCGGTGTGGTATTTATGCATCAATGTTACTAAAACGACACAGTGTTGC
>Ga0233397_1000072_pt1 | contig 54278 bp, 53 predicted proteins | sample 35DmetaG_FD_189957 | JGI IMG/M metagenome (GOLD analysis project Ga0233397, IMG submission 189957) | Seawater microbial communities from Monterey Bay, California, United States - 35D | ecosystem: Environmental > Aquatic > Marine > Coastal | place: USA: California | collected 2016-10-20
ATAAATCTACTAAAAACATATGAAATGATACATTTAAGAAAATGAAAAAAAATACACTGAAACTTTAAAGACTTACTTAATTATTTCAGATAAATCTATCCATTCTTCTGTTTTTGTTTCTAAAGTTTCTTCCAAATATTTTAAGCTTAAGGTAAGTACTTTTATATCTTCAGGTTTAATATTTTCATCCATAAATTGATTTAACAAATTGGCTTTTTGTTTTTCCAAATCATTAATTTCTTTTTCTAATTTTTTAATTTTCTCTTTTTCTTGATAAAAAATTATATTTTTTTTATCATCAATTTTTTTCCAATCATTTTTTGACTTTTTTTTATCCGTATCTGAAAGAATTGGCATCGATTCATAGTCTCTAAAATCTGAATAATTTCCAGGAAAGTTTTCAATTACACCATCCCCCCTAAAAACAAAAAGATGATCTACTATTTTATCCATGAAATATCGATCGTGGGAAACTACAATTAAACAACCTGGAAAGTCTAACAAAAAACTTTCTAAAACATTTAGTGTGACAATATCCAGATCATTCGTTGGTTCATCTAATATTAAAAAATTAGGATTTTGTATTAATACTGTACAAAGATATAATCGCTTCAGTTCTCCACCACTTAGCTTTTTCACGTAATCATATTGTTTATTTCGATCAAAGAGGAAGCGTTCCAAAAGCTCTTTTGCCAAAATTTTTCTTCCTTTTTTTAAAGGAATATACTCTCCAAATTCTTGAATGACTTCGATAACTTTTTGGCCCTCTTTAACTCGAATTCCTTCTTGGTGATAATAACCAAATTTCAAGGTATCTCCACGAATGATTTTACCAGAATCAGGACTTATATTTTCGGTTAAAAGATTTAAAAAAGTTGATTTTCCAGAGCCATTATTCCCAATAATACCTATGCGATCATTGCGTTGGAAGTTATAGCTAAAGCTTTTCAAAAGGACATTGTCGACAAAAGCTTTACTCACTTTATGCATCTCGATGATTTTTGAACCTTGGCGCTCCATATTGATTTCCAATTGAATTTGATGCTCCTGACGACGTTGTGTCGATTTAGCTTTGATTATATTAAAATCCTCAATTCTAGATTTAGATTTAGTGGTTCTCGCTTTGGGTTGACGTCTCATCCATTCTAACTCTCTTTTAAAGTGACGCTTTATTTTATGGGCTTCAGTAAATTCTTGCTCTAAACGAGCTGAACGTTTTTCCAAATAAAATTTATAACTACCCTTGTAAGTGTGTAACTTGCCTTGATCTAGTTCAATTATCTCATTACAGACGCGTTCAATAAAATATCGGTCATGGGTGACCATTAAAAGAGTGATTTTTTCTTTTATAAAGTAAGATTCCAGCCATTCTATCATTTCCATATCTAAGTGATTTGTGGGCTCGTCTAGGATTAGAAGGTCTGGTTTTTCAAGTAAGGCTCTACAGAGTGCCAAACGCTTTTTTTGTCCTCCAGAAAGACTACTCACTTTAAGTGTAAGGTCTCCCAGTTTTAATTTACTTAATAATTGACGATACTGTGTTTCGAAATCCCATGCTTCATTTTGATCCATAGAATCAAATGCCTTTTCATAGGCATTGGTATCCTTGGGGTTTTTTAAAGCTTTTTCATACTCAGCAATTACACTTATTATATCATTCTCAGAAGTCAAAATTATTTCTTCTAATGAACTTTGACTGTTTAGGTCTGGCTCTTGGGGTAAATAAGATATTTGAATCCCTTTACGGTAGACTACTTCCCCGTTATCTGGTTTATCATTCTTAGCTAGAATATTTAAAATAGTAGTTTTTCCATGGCCATTTTTAGCAATTAATGCTATTTTTTGTCCTTTCGAAATACCAAAAGAAATAGGTTTAAAAATTAAGCGTTCACCATATGTTTTGGTTATTCCCTCTACTGAAAGTAGATTCATAAAAATATTTTTTTTAAATGTAATGATTCATCTCAAGGGTTTTTCTATCTGACCAATTAATAATTAATGTTATTTAAAAAATATGTTTTATATGTAATACTTTATTTAAACTTAAAATCTATTATTTTTGAAAAAACTTTACTATGATCTCCAACGAGCAATTCAAAAACATAATAGAACGAATGGGTGCTTTAAGACGTTATCTTTGACTTAGATGCTAAGGAGGTTGAAATTCAAAATCAAGAAGAAAAAACTCTAGCTCCAGATTTCTGGAGTAAACCTTCAGTTGCTGAGTATCACATGAAGCAATTAAGGAATCTTAAAAAATGGGTTGCTGATTTTAGTTTTATCAATCAAAAGGTCGAAGAACTCGAAGTACTTATAGAGTTTGAGAAGAGCGGGGATGCTAAAAGCATTGAGGTTATTGAGGCTTACGAAGAAACAATTCAACTTTTTGAAGATCTAGAATTTAGAAATATGCTTTCTGAGGAGGGCGATGATCTTAGTGCTGTCCTTCAAATCACAGCTGGTGCTGGAGGAACAGAAAGTTGTGACTGGGCAGAAATGCTAATGCGTATGTATATTATGTGGGGAGAAAAACAAGGGTTTAATATTCGTGAAATTAATCATCAGTCTGGAGATGTAGCAGGAATTAAAACAGTAACATTAGAATTAAATGGTGATTATGCATTTGGCTGGCTAAAAGGAGAAAATGGTGTTCATCGACTAGTTCGTATTTCGCCATTTGATAGTAATGCTAAGCGTCATACTTCATTTGCTTCCGTTTATGTCTATCCTCTTATTGATGAAAGTATCGAAATTGAAATAAACTCTTCCGACTTTACTTGGGAAACAATGCGATCCAGTGGTGCTGGTGGACAGAATGTTAATAAAGTAGAAACAGCTGTTAGATTGAGACACCATCCAACAGGAATTATAATTGAAAACTCAGAGACACGTTCTCAATTAGAAAATAAAAATAAAGCAATGCAACTATTGCGTTCTCAATTATATGAAATTGAATTGCAGAAAAAAATGGCAGCAAGAGATGAAATTGAAGCAGCAAAAAAGAAAATTGAATGGGGCTCGCAAATACGTAATTATGTCATGCATCCTTATAAGTTAGTAAAAGACGTTCGTTCTCAACACGAAATGACAGATATAGATGCCGTAATGAATGGTCAAATTAATTCCTTTTTAAAAGCTTATCTTATGAAATCTGGACAAAAAAATAAAAGTTAACGTAATGAAAATAAAGAATATTATTTTTGATTTAGGAGGTGTTCTTATTGATTGGAACCCAGAATATGTTTACTTAAAAGAATTTGAGGGTAACAGGAAAAAAATGCAAACCTTTTTTGACGAAGTATGTACATTTGATTGGAATGAAAATCAAGATGCTGGATATTCCCTTTCTAAAGCTACAAAAGATCGCATTATATTATTTCCAGAGCAAGAATCATTAATCCGAATGTATTATGATCGATGGGAGGAAATGTTGGGAGGCGAAATAAAGGGATCAGTTTCTGTCTTAAGAAGGCTCAATGACAATTCTGGTTATAAATTACTTGCATTAACCAATTGGAGTGCTGAAACATTTCCAATTGCCTTAAAACGCTTTGATTTTCTCCACTGGTTTGATGGCATTGTTGTTTCAGGAACAGAAAAAACAAGAAAGCCTTTTCCCAAAATTTATCAAACAACTTTAAAACGATATAATCTGAAGGCGTCAGAATCACTTTTCATAGATGATAATAAGCGAAATATTACTGCGGCTCATAAATTAGGAATTCATACCATTGAATTTAACAACCCTGATCAGTTAGAAAAAGATTTGAAAATTAAAGGTATTATATTATAGATGTTATCTCTAAAAATAGTCCCTGTAACACTAAATCATTTAGGTCAATTACAGCGATTATCAGTTACAACTTTTAAGGAAACATTTGCTGATCAAAATACTAATGATGATATTCAGCAATATTTAAAAGTAAATATGAGTTCAAATAAATTAAAAAAAGAATTAAGTAATCCTAACTGTGAATTTTACTTTGCTTACTGTAATAAGATTCTTGGGGGTTATTTAAAATTAAATTTTAAAAATGCTCAAAGAGAAGATGTGATGGAAAACAAAGGGTTTGAAATCGAACGTATTTATCTTTTAAAATCATTCCAAGGCAAAGGTTTTGGAAAAAAATTATTTCATAAGACAATTGATATTGGGAGATCAAAAGGATATAAAAAATTATGGTTAGGAGTTTGGGAAAACAATAAATCTGCAATTAAATTTTACGAAAAGTTAAATCTTAAAATATTTGACAAACACATCTTTATGCTTGGTAGTGATATTCAAACGGATTTTTTGATGAAATTAAATTTTTAATTAAAAGGGAGATCCATTATCTGATTCGCCATCATCCAATAATCCAAATACATCATCAGGATTTGGAAGACTGCTATTTGAGACTTCAGTACTATTGGGATTCATTTTGGATTGGAATTCAAAAGGAGAATCAAAGTTGTCTATATCCTCAAATTTTCCAAGGTGACTTATAAATTTTAAACGGATATTATCTAAACCACCATTTCGATGTTTAGCAACAATTAACTCTGCTTGTCCTTCTGACGGAGTGTGTTCATCGTCATCCCATTCATCAATATTATAATATTCAGGACGGTAAATAAAGGAAACAATATCGGCATCTTGTTCTATTGCACCTGATTCCCTTAAATCTGAAAGCATTGGTCTCTTTGTTCCTCCTCTTGTTTCTACAGCTCTAGAGAGTTGAGAGAGAGCAATAACGGGAACATCTAATTCTTTTGCCAGAGCTTTTAAATTTCTTGAAATTGTTGAAATTTCTTGTTCCCGATTACCTACTTTACTACTTGAACCAGCAGTCATCAATTGGAGGTAATCAACTATAATTAATTTAATTCCATTTTGAGAAGCGAGTCGACGGGCTTTAGCTCTTAAATCAAAAATTGATAATGAGGGTGTGTCATCAATAAATAACGGAGCTTTTTCCAAATCAGTAACCTTTACATTTAATTGTTGCCACTCGTGATCAGCTAATTTTCCGGTTCTTAACTTTTCTGAAGAAAGACCAGTTTCAGCAGAAATCAGACGAGTAATGAGTTGGACAGATGACATTTCTAAGGAAAAAAATGCTACAGGAATTTCTTTAGTTACTGCTATATCTCTTGCCATCGAAAGAGTTAATGCTGTTTTACCCATTCCTGGACGAGCTGCAATGATTATTAGATCACTTGGCTGCCATCCAGATGTAAGTTTGTCAAGTTTTTGAAAACCAGTACTTACTCCGCTTAATCCCTCACGTTTAGATATTTCTTCAATTCGAGTTTTAGCTTCAATAACCAAATTTTGTGCTGACTGTGAAGATCTTTTTATGTTTCCTTGTGTTACATCATATAGTTTAGATTCTGCTTCATCAAGTAAATCAAAAACATCCGTTGAATCTTTGTATGCAGTTTCTATAATTTCATTTGATATACGAATTAGACTACGTTGAATAAACTTTTGTAAAATAATACGAGCATGAAACTCGATATGTGCTGATGAAGCTACTCTTTGAGAAAGTTGGACTAGATAAAATTCACCTCCTACAATTTCCAACTTTCCATCTTTTCTTAATGCAGATGAAACTGTCAATAAATCAATCGGCTGGGAGTCATGAAAAAGTTGATATATTGCATTAAAGATATATTGATGTGCTGTTTTGTAAAATGCATCTGGTTGTAAAATATCAATCACCTCATCAACACCTTTTTTATCTATCAACATTGCTCCAAGAACAGCCTCTTCTAAATCTAATGCCTGTGGTGGAATTTTTCCCTGTTGTAAGTTTATTACTGCAGGTGATTGTATTTTTTTTAGCCCTAAAGACTTCTTCTCTTCCATAAAACTAAAGTACATACTTTAAGTAACTTTCAGTAAATAGAATTCACACTATCTTTAAAGAATAGGATGTTGATAAGTAAATCAATATTGTTAAGAACTCAAAATTTATTCTGACACCCTTCCCATTGCAATAAATTTTTCTCGCCGGTTGTCTATTCTTGTTCTTTTATCTAATTTTTGGATACACTTCAGAGCACTTAAAATTTCTTTTTTTACATTTTCATATGTAGCCTCTCTATCAAAATGGGCTCCTCCTAAAGGTTCTTTTATAATTTTATCAATTAACTTATTTTTAAGCATATCCTTAGATGTTAATTTAAGTGCTTCCGCAGCAGTTTCTTTATGTTCCCAACTTCTCCATAATATAGAAGAACAAGATTCAGGCGAAATGACTGAATACCAAGTGTTTTCTAACATAAAAATTTTATCCCCAACGCCAATTCCAAGTGCACCTCCAGAGGCTCCTTCACCAATAATTACTACAATGATAGGAACTGTTAAAGACATCATTTCAAAAATATTTCTTGCAATTGCCTCACCTTGACCCCTTTCCTCTGCTTCTAAACCAGGAAAAGCTCCAGGTGTGTCAATCAAGGTGACTATAGGAATATCATATTTTTCAGCAGACTTCATTAAGCGTAAAGCCTTCCTATAACCTTCCGGATTTGCCATACCAAAATTACGATATTGACGAGTTTTGGTATTGTATCCTTTTTGAGTTCCAACAAACATGAATGATTGATCGTTAATCTTTCCTAAACCACCAATCATGGCCTTATCATCAAAAACATTCCGATCACCATGTAATTCTAAAAAAGAACCTTCTGTTAAAGCATTAATATAATCTAATGTATATGGTCTTGAAGGATGACGTGAAAGTTGCACACGCTGCCAAGCAGATAAATTTCCGTAAATTTCCTTTTTAGTTTTATACAACTTTTCTTCAATTTGAGTGAAAGTTTCTGATACATCAATATCATTTTCAACTCCAATTGAGTCACATTTTTTTAGTTGATCATGTAATTCTTTAATAGGTAATTCAAAATCTAAATATTCCATATGAAATTGTCTGAGACAAATTTAAAAATTCTTTACAATTAGGTTTATTTTTTTTGTGCTTCTTTCTTTAGCTTGTAAATTCCACTCATCAAGATTGAGGAAATCACAATCAAAAACCCAACATAAAAATTTAAACTTAAATATTCTTTTTCATTCCAAATCAACAAGGATAATATTATTCCATAAATTGGCTCAAGACTTATTACCATCATAATAGTAAAAGATGACAAATGACGCATTACTTTTATAGAAATATTAAAGGCGAATGATGTGCATAAAAAGGCCAAAATACTAATCCAGAATATATCTAAATCTTTTAGTTCGAAAGATTCAATAGTAAATTGACCACTAAAAAGAATAATTATTAGCCCTAATATTGATCCCACAAACAATTCATAAAAAGATAAGGTTATAGGTCTTCCTGTTTTAACCATTTTAGCATTTAGAATTGTAAATAAAGAGGAGAGTAAGGCAGAAAATAATGCTATTGAAATACCTTCAATATGTTTAAATTCTGCTTGATAAATTAAGCCAATCCCGACTGAAGTTAAACTTCCAAAAATTAACTCATAACCCAAAAGTTTTCTGCCACTAATTATCGGATCTAAAATTGCAGTTATTAATGCACCTGTGGCCATCATACTTAAAGCAATAGATACTCCTGCTATTTTAATTGCATAAAAAAAGGTCACCCAATGAGCTCCAATAATTATACCTCCTAAAAACACTTTACTCCATAAATGTCTAGGTAAATAAAAATAATTAGGGTGAAATACTAGAAAATATAAAGCCAAGCCAAATGCCGCTAATCCCATTCTGTAAATCACCAATGGTAATGCTGAAATTGAAATTAGGGCACCTAAAACCGATGTGAATCCAAATAGAAGTACAATGAAATGAAAAAGCAATAAATTTTTACTACTATCGCTTGGCATGGCGAAGTAAAAAAAATGCCAAAAGGCTAAAAATAAATAAGGGAAGCCAAGCAGCAAGAAAAGGTGAAAATGTTGATTTACTTACCATAACACCAAAAATCTTATCAAAGAAAATAAATAAGAAACCTAAGGTTATACCAAATGCAAGATTTACTCCCATACCACCTCGTCTTTTAAAAGACGATACTGCTACTGCTATAAGTGTAAGTATAAATGCTGAAATGGGAATACTCCAACGTTTATGACGGACAAGTAAATGATTGTTAATTAAATTGGATCCTCTCTTTTTTTCTTCATTAATAAAATCATTTAGTTCTGAAAAATTTAAAGTTTCAGCAATATAATTTACAGGAGCTAAATCTGAAATTGCAAAATCAAAAATTGTATCTTTTCTTACTTGGACTTCAAAAAACTCGTCATCTCCAAAAAAACTTCTCTTTTTGTAAGTTGTCAATCGAAAAACACTATCCTTTTCAATCCAACGAATACGTCTTGCTTTAATTTTAAATTTTAAGGTATTTCCTTCAAAATGTTCTAAAGTAAAGTTAGAGGCCTGTTTCCTAATAGGATCATAATTATTTACATAAATATATTCATTATCATTAATTTGTTGAAAAACAATATCGGTTTTTCTAGCCTCTTTTTTAACAAGATATTTATATCTAAAATCATTAAATCCCTCATTTGACTTTGGCACAATAAACATTCCTGCAAAAAATGCAAAAAATGCTATAAAAGTTGCACTTAACAAAAAAGGTTTTAGATAACGAGAAAATGATATTCCAGAACTTAAAATAGCAATTACTTCAGTATTATTTGCAAGTTTAGAAGTAAACCAAATAACTGATAAAAAAAGAAAAATAGGAAACAATAAATTAGCAAAATACCAAGTAAAATCAATATAATATTCCAGTATACTAGCTATTGGAACTTCTTTTTCCTTGAACTTATCAATTTTTTCTGCAACATCTACCATAATCCCAATAGGGATAAACAATAAAATCATCACGATAAAAGTACCGAGATAACGCTTAATGATATAGAGATCAAGTAATTTCATTTACTACAGACGCACTTTCATATTACGAACCATTTTTTCTTTCCAGGTCTTGAAGCTTCCTTCTAAGATATGTTTTCTAGATTCACGAACCAACCAAAGATAAAAACTCAAGTTATGAATGGTTGCTATTTGCTTCCCTAGCATCTCGTTAATTGTAAACAAATGTCTTACATATGCCTTAGAATATTCTAAATCAGCAAAACAATAGCCTGCTGAATCAAGTTGTGAAAAATCATTTTCCCATTTTTTATTTTTAATATTTATGGTTCCATAAGCTGTGAATAACATACCATTTCTAGCATTACGGGTAGGTAGTACACAATCAAACATATCTACTCCTAAGGCAATATTTTCAAGGAGATTAATTGGAGTACCAACACCCATTAAATAGCGTGGCTTATTTTTTGGTAGAATACTACATACTTCATCAGTCATTGAATACATTTCGTCATGAGGCTCTCCAACAGATAGGCCTCCTATAGCATTCCCCGGTGCGTTTTGTTCAGATATAAAATGAGCTGAGGCTTTTCGTAAATCATTATAAACACTTCCTTGTACAATTGGAAAAAGAGTTTGGTTATAATCATAAAGCTTAGGTAAATTTTTATCAGCCTCAATACAACGATTAAGCCACCTATGTGTTCGTTCCATAGAATTTTTAGCGTAATTATAGTCACAAGGATAAGGAGTACATTCATCAAAAGCCATAATAATATCAGCACCTATAGACCGTTGAATTTCAATTGCCCTCTCAGGTGTGAAGAAATGATATGAACCGTCAATGTGAGATTTAAACTTAACGCCTTCTTCTTTAATTTTTCGGTTTGCTGAAAGTGAATATACCTGATAACCACCAGAATCAGTAAGGATCGGTCGTTTCCAACCCATAAAACGGTGCAATCCCTTTGCTTTTTCAATAATGGCTGTCCCGGGGCGTAAATATAAGTGATATGTGTTAGCTAATATTATATCAGGATTAATATCATTTTTTAATTCACGCTGGTGAACACCTTTTACAGATGCAGCAGTTCCTACAGGCATAAAAATTGGAGTTTCAATCACTCCATGATCTGTGTTTAAGGTTGCAGCACGTGCATTAGTATGGGGATCGGTTGCTAAAAGATTAAATTCCATTTATTACAAATATAGTACTCTGAATAGGAAATTCGAGAAGATTCACATTGTTAATTACTTGGGATAAAAAGCCTATAAAATTCATGTAAAGCTCTTTGATAATGGTACAACTTAAGCTACTTTTAAAATCTAATAAAATTCTATGTCAGATATTAAAATTTTAGAACAAACAACTACGCAAGTAAGACGTGATATACTACGTATGGTTAATAAGGTGAACTCAGGTCATCCTGGTGGATCTTTAGGGTGTGCTGAATTTTTTGTTGCTTTATATTTCGAACAAATGGAAGTTACTCTTCCCTTCTCTATGGATGGTAAAAATGAAGACTTATTTTTTTTATCTAATGGACATATTTCTCCAGTTTTTTATAGTGTACTCTCTCGAAGAGGATTTTTCCCAGTTGATGAACTAAATAGCTTTCGTTTAATTAGTTCTAGGCTTCAAGGTCACCCGACAACTCACGAAGGTCTACCGGGTGTTCGAATTGCTTCTGGTTCATTAGGACAAGGATTATCTGTTTCAATAGGAGCCGCTTTAGCCAAAAAAATCAATAATGATCAAAAAATAATTTATACTCTAGTTGGTGACGGAGAGTTGCAGGAAGGACAAAATTGGGAAGCATTAATGTTTGCAGCTGCTAAAGGGGTAGATAATATTATTGCAACTGTTGATCTAAACGGAAAACAAATTGATGGAACTACAAATGATGTACTTCCCATGGGTAGTTTAAAAGATAAATTTCAAGCTTTTGGATGGGAGGTAATTGAACTTAAAGAAGGAAATTCTATTCCGCACATACTAAAAGCCCTTCAATTAGCTAAATCAAAACTAGGAACTGCTAAACCAGTTGTAATCTTAATGGAAACAGAAATGGGAAATGGTGTAGATTTTATGATGCATACTCATGCATGGCATGGAAAAGCTCCTAATCATGAACAATTAGAAAATGCACTTTCCCAAAATAAAGAAACTCTTGGAGACTACTAAAACTTAGAAAATAAAATGACAAATTATATAAATCAAGGAAACAAAGATACTAGGTCAGGCTTTGGTGCTGGGTTAACCGAACTAGGAAGAACAAATCCAAACGTAGTTGCTCTCTGTGCTGACCTTATAGGTTCTTTAAAAATGCAGACTTTTATAGATGAAAATCCTGAACGGTTTTTCCAGGTTGGAATAGCAGAGGCTAATATGATGGGGATAGCTGCAGGATTAACAATTGGAGGTAAAATTCCTTTCACTGGAACTTTTGCTAACTTTTCTACAGGTCGTGTATATGATCAAATTCGTCAGTCAATTGCGTATTCAGATAAAAATGTGAAAATTTGTGCTTCTCATGCTGGAATTACTTTAGGGGAAGATGGTGCTACTCATCAAATACTTGAAGATATTGGGTTAATGAAAATGTTGCCGGGAATGACAGTAATAAACACCTGCGACTATAATCAAACAAAAAATGCTACAATTGCAATTGCTAGTTATAATGGACCAGTCTATTTACGTTTTGGACGCCCCTCAGTAGCTAACTTTACTTCAAAAAGTTTAGAATTTGAAATTGGAAAAGGTATTCAACTTCAAACAGGAAAAGATGTAACTATTGTTGCTACTGGGCACCTTGTTTGGGAAGCCTTGGAGGCAGCAAAGGATTTAAAATCTCAAGGCATTAAAGCTGAGGTTATTAATATACATACAATAAAACCCTTGGATGAGGAAATTATTATTAAATCTGTACTTAAAACTGGCTGCTTAGTTAGCGCTGAAGAACATAACTACTTGGGTGGTATGGGTGAAAGTATCGCGGGTCTATTAGCAAAAAAGAATCCTTGTCCAATGGAATTTGTAGCAACTCAAGACACTTTTGGAGAATCTGGAACTCCATCAGAATTAATGACTAAGTATGGATTAGATAAAGATGCTATTATCAAAAAAGTTTTAGCTGTTAAAAAACGTATTTAACACCTTGATTCTTTAATTATATGGAGATAAATATTTAATTTTTTTATAATTTTTAAAATAAGATTACGTTATATGCTTATGGTGTATTTAAAAAAAATCTCAATTATTTTTACTTTAATAATTTCTGCATTTGCATTTGGACAATTTGAATTTGGTGCAAAAGCTGGAATTAATGTAAGTGCATCTGGAGATATTACAGGATTAAATTCTGATTTTTCTTCTGTCACAAATATTAAAGAAAACATGACAGGATACTTTATCGGCAGTTATATTTCTTTAGATGTGCTTTTTTTATACTTACGTCCTGAAATTCAGTTCTCTTATTTAAACACCAACTTTGATTCTCTTTCACTTTCACAATCTCGTCTTGAAGCACCAATATCGCTAGGCTTTAAACTCTTACCCTTTTTAAGTGTTTTCTCAGGACCAACACTCCAATATAATTTTGAGCCTAATATTGAAGATGTCACTTTTTCTAATATTGAAAAGAACATTTCTATTGGTATTCATATGGGATTACGCGTTCATTTAGGACCACTTAATGCAGATATTCGTTTTGATCGAGGTATTACACCTAATGAATTAGTTCTTATAGAACAGAGAGGAATTCCAATTTCAGGTAATGTAGATACCCGCGATAGACTTTGGAGTCTGGGCTTATCGTACAAGTTTTAGTTAGTCGTCTGCATCTAAATAATCTGCCAAACCATCACCATCAGTATCGTCAGCAATACCGTCACCATCATTATCAAATTCAAGAGCCGATAATATACCATCACCATCGTGATCTGTCTGTTTAACTAGGAATAAATCAATTTTAAATATTATTGGTGAATATGCCGGAATAGAACCTGCAGCATTCCCAAAATAACCTAATCCTGATGGCATAAATATAGCACCTTGTCCATAGTTAGAAAAAATAGGAACGTTGTTTTCATCTACAGAAAAATCACCTGGCTTTAAAGCTGGTATTCCTTCTCTAAATCCTCTGACTACAGAGGTAAGATCAAACCAGATCGGAGTGATTGACGAATCAAAACTAGATTTGTTTAAAAGCAAACCTTCATAGGAAACATAAGTCGAATCTACTGAAGAAGGAGATTGTCCAATTCCCTCACGGGCAACTAAAGTATAAATTGGATGATTGACAAAAGATCCGTCAGAAGTTTTAACACTTATTGAGGACTTTAAAACTTGGTCAATCAAAGGAATTTTGTCTGAGTTTTCTCCACTAATAGTATCAAATAAAATTTTAGTTTGATTGTTTAAGTTTTTAAATTCTTCATAATTATAAAAATGGTTAGATAAAAAGTCTTCTAAACTTTGTTCGTCCTGAATAGCTTGTTCTCCAACGTCTCTTGGTGGTGTAATCTCTTCTTCATCTTCTTTTTTACAAGAAGAAGTAATTAAAATAAAAAATACTAAATAAAAAAAATGTTTTTTCAAGAATACCAATTTTAAAGGGCAGCAAGATACAATTTTACTTTATTTTTGTGTATTAAATTAATAAGTTTTAAAGATGCGTATTGATCAATATTTATGGTTTGTTAGAATTTTTAGATCGAGAAATATGGCAAGTAATGCTTGTAAGGCTGGAAAAATTAAAATTAATGACCAAATCGTAAAGCCTTCGAGAGAAGCTTTACCTCTTGATATAGTTCAAGTGAGAAAGGAGCAATTATGGCGAAGCTATAAAATAACAGACCTTCCGTTAAGTCGATTAAGTGCTAAATTAGTTGGTCTTTACCAAACAGAAATTACAGATATTAGTATGATAAATCATCAAGAACTAAAAGGATTATCTGCTAAAGTTATTAGAGACGAAGGAACTGGAAGACCTACTAAAAAACAGCGCAGAGAAATTGATGAAATACAACTTGATGAAAAGTTTGATAATTAATATCTAAATTTAATAATGATAACAAAAGGAAATAAAATAAAGGACTCTAAAGATATTCTCTCTTCTATTAAAAGAATAGCTTTTCAAGTTTATGAAATTAACATAGAAGAAGAATATTTAGTCATTGTAGGAGTTGGAGATAGAGGCGGTTTATTAAGTGAAATGCTTGGCCAAGCACTAGTCTCTATTAGTGATCTAAAGTTGAAATATGTTAATTTGACAATAGATAAAGCAAAACCTTACAATAACATCCAAAGTAACGTTTCTATAGAGAGTCTAAAAAATCAATCTATAGTAATTGTAGATGATGTTTTAAATACAGGTAGTACTTTGATCCATGCAGTCTCATATTTTCTTCAAATTCCAGTAAAGCGAATTAAAACAGCTGTAATGGTAAATAGAAATCATAAAAAGTTTCCAATAAAAGCAGACTTTAAGGGTCTATCGCTTTCGACATCCGTTAATGAACATATAACAGTTCATCTAAAAGGCGATAGCTCTGGAATATATCTAAGCTAAAAGATTTTCCAATTCAGCTGCAATATTTTTAATAGATTTTTTTTTAGTCATTATTTTAAAATCTGCTTTCATATAAAACTGATTTCTTTCAAATAAATGTTTACTCACAAACTCTTGAATATCGTCAAAGTCATTTAGATGAGATACAAGAGGTCTTGATTTTTTTTCCAATTCAAGGCGCTTACTTATTGTATTGACATCTGTTTGTAAATAAAATGTTTTGACGTGTGCTATAGAATTTAAATATCTCATAGTATCATGATAACAAGGAGTACCTCCTCCGAGAGAAATTATCATCTGCTCATCTGATTCAAGAAGTTCTTCTAAAGCTTTTCGCTCCTCATCCCTAAAGTAAAGCTCACCTTTTAAATTAAAAATAGACTTTACTGGTGTATTAAATTTTTGTTCCAGATAATTATCCAAGTCATAGAATGGTAAATTGAGGGTCATATTTAGAAGTCTTCCGACAGATGTTTTTCCACTACCCATATAACCTAGTAAGATGATTTTTTTAGTTTTCATATTATTTTAAACACTCAAACAAATTTATACCAAATCAAGAGTAAAAATACATATTTGATAATTATATTTGCACCCTTAGATTCGGTAGCTCAGTTGGTAGAGCATCTCCCTTTTAAGGAGAGGGTCCTGGGTTCGAGCCCCAGCCGAATCACTTTTATGACTTGGTAGCTCAGTTGGTAGAGCATCTCCCTTTTAAGGAGAGGGTCCTGGGTTCGAGCCCCAGCCAAGTCACTTTCTTTTATTTGCGCACGTGGCGGAATTGGTAGACGCGCTAGCTTGAGGGGCTAGTGGGATTCATCCCGTGGAAGTTCGAGTCTTCTCGTGCGCACACTTTTCTCTATTAAATTTATTTGTAAATTTGTTTAATTTTTATTATGAAAAAATTGTTTGATTCTGTATCAGAAGATTGTAGTAGATCAGTAACTCAGTCTTACAGTACCTCTTTCTCTATGGCTACTAAAATGCTTCATTCAAGCATTAGGAATCATATTTATAATATTTATGGTTTTGTTCGCTTTGCAGATGAAATAGTAGATAGTTTTCACGAATATCCAAAAGAAGAACTTCTAAATAGATTTGAAGAGGATTTATTTTTCAGTTTAGAAAATAAAATTAGTTTAAATCCTATTCTTAATTCATTTCAAAAAACTGTTGATGAATTTTCAATTGATCACAATTTGATCGTCTCCTTCTTAAAAAGCATGAGGTGGGATCTTGAGAAAAAGGTTTATAATACCGTCCAAGAATATAAAGATTATATATACGGATCAGCAGATGTTGTAGGACTTATGTGCTTGAAAGTTTTTGTTAAGGGTGATGAAATAAAGTATAAAGAACTAAAACCAACCGCAATGGCACTAGGATCTGCATTTCAAAAGGTTAATTTTCTTAGAGATTTAAAAAATGATTTTCAAGAATTAGATCGTACTTATTTTCCAAATGTGGATTTTAAAAAATTTGATGAAGATTCTAAGCAGTTAATAATTAATGAAATTCAAAAGGACTTTGATTATGCCTTAACAGGAATCTTCAAGCTACCAAATGAAGCTCGGTTTGGTGTGTATACAGCATATAAATATTATAGTAAATTATTGCTAAAATTAAAACGTACCTCATCAATAAATATTCAAAACACGAGAATCCGTGTGCCTAATTATCAAAAAATTACAGTTTTTGCACGCAGTTACTTAAAATACCGTTTAAATCTTTTATAATTCTAATGACAACACTCTGGATATTTACAGTTATATTAACTTTTGTCATTATGGAATTTATGGCATGGTTCTCTCATAAATATATAATGCATGGTTTTCTATGGTCTATTCATAAAGACCACCATATTAAAGATCATAAATCATGGTTTGAACGTAACGATTTATTTTTTATTTTTTACGCCCTAGTAAGTTCTGGATTTGTTGTACTATGGGGAGAAATGAATTTTTGGTTCGGACTACCTATTGCACTAGGCATATTTTTATACGGTTTTACTTATTTCATGGTTCATGATATTTTCATACATCAGCGTTTCAAGTTATTCAAAAATGCAAATAATCGGTATACCAAGGGTATCCGCAGAGCACACAAAATTCATCATAAAAATATTAATAAAGAAAAAAGTGAGTGCTTTGGTATGCTATGGGTACCAAGAAAATATTTCAAGTAATTACTTTTTAAGCCAATTGTTTGTGAAATTGCACAAACGACTTTCGCTATTTACATTAACATAAGTACTTTCAATCTTTTCTAACATCCAGTCTTTTATTAAATTAAGTTGCTTCTCTTTAAGCGCTAGAGACTTAATACGAGAGTAATCTTGAGAATAATCAGCTATGTGTTCATCAAAACGATTGCTTACTTTCAAAATTTTATACTTTTTAAGACCAGAACGTTCCTCTTCAACTATAGGCAGTGAAATCTCACCATCCTTTAAATTTCGAATTTGACTATAAAGAACAGGGTCTAAATTTGTTAATTCGAATCGCATATCACCCGTCTGAGGATTAATTAGAACACCACCGTTATATTTAGTTTCTTTTTCATCAGAGAGTTCTAATGCAGCATCTTTAAAACTGATTTCTTCATTTATAAGTCGATTCCTTAAAGTATCCAACTTAGTTTTCGCTTCTTGAAGCTGAGATGCTTCAATTTTTGGTGTCAATAATATATGCCTCGCATCAACTTCCTGACCTCGAATTTTATCTACCTTTAAAATATGCCATCCAAAATCAGTTTTAAAAGGTTGAGAAATTTCTCCCTCTTCTAAACTAAAAGCTTCATCTCGAAACTCTTTTACCATTCTCGGTCGCTTTCGATGAAGGGTATATTTTCCGCCTGTTGCCCTAGAACCTGGATCCTGAGAATATAGTATAGCCTTTGAGGCAAAACTTGATCCTCTTTCCAATACATCTTCTCTAAAAGTCTTTAATTGATTAATTACACGCTCTTTTTCTACTTCACTAACTTCTGGCTCTATTACTATTTGAGAGATTTCCAATTCAGTACCAAACGTTGGCAATTCATTTTTTGGTATAGATTCAAAAAATATTCTAACTTCTTCTGGTGTAACTTCAACGTCTTCAACAATTTGACTTTGCATTATTGATGAGAGTTTTTGAATTTTATTAATTTCAAATATTTCCTGTCTAAAAGTTGACTCATCTTCTTTATTATAAAATTCAAGGACCTTTTCAATAGATCCCAATTGTTGAGTAAAATTATCAATTATCTGATCTACAGAACTGTATATTTCCTCAACACTAAACTCTAAACTGTCTTGAATGGCATGATGCGCATACAGCTTATCTTCCATAAGTTTCCCCAATAATTGACAGCGTGTAATTCCTTTAGTTGAAATTCCTTGGGATTTCATTTCAACCAAAGTCTTGTCAATATCAGAGTCTAGAATAACATAATCACCAATGACTGCTGAAACTCCATCTACTTTTATGCGATTTGTGGAGGTGTTATTTTGGGCAATTGATAAGAAGGAGAATAAAAGAAATAAGAAAAGAAATTTAATACATTTCATAGGTTTTTGATTTAATTGCATCTTGTAAAATATTTTTTTCAAATTGCTTAGTAAATTTTAACTTTCTTTGGTTAATTACTATGTTTTTTATGATCGGTGCAGAAACCTCTAATGGGGCCAGATCGCCTTTTTCTAAAATTTCATTGACTAAAAACAAATATACCCCCAATGTATCTGTAATTTTAAAAAACTTTGATTTTTTTATATAATTATCAAAGTTTTTTTGATTTAAAAACACAACTCTAGACTTAAGGCTATTTCGAGTGATCCATAAACTGTCTGAAAGTATATAATTCGTGTATTGAAAAGAGAGAGAATCTAAAAAGTCTTTATCTTCTTTATTAAAGCGTTGAAAGCTAAGTTGAATTTCATTTTGATCAACATTATCGAGAGGTAAATGGATATACCTAACTTGGTATAAAGGGGCCTTTAATTTAAAAATTTCTCTATTTTGATTTAAAAAAGAATCTACTTCAATTATAGAAACGATTGTATCAACACTTTTGCTTGCAATTGATTGACGGTAAGTATTTCCATAAAGGTCTAATCGATAATCATTAATTAATTGGTTTAAATTTTCAATTTCCAGTTTGGAAAGATTTACTTTTGCTTTTTGAAGTAATATTTGATTTCGTGCCCAAATATCAATAAAGTTTCTTGCTTTAATTATACTATCAGATTCACTATCAAATGATCCTATTATTTGATTAAGATTTTGTTTGTATAAATATTGTGTTCCAACACGAGCTAGAACCTCTTGATTGTCGGGAATCCATTTATCACATGAAATATTTAGGAAAATTATTAAAACACATAATATTTTAACATTTGAATTAAATCTAACGTTAAAACCACTATTTATTGTGCATTTATTAACAATTACAATTATTATTCTTAATAAAGTATCTAAATTATTGATTATATGTGTTTTAAATTGTTGAAAATATTTTAATAACTCACAAAATATGCTTAAATTGCATTAAATTTAAAGCTGTTGGTTAAAAAACTACTCCTTTTTATTATATTAATTTCATTTTGTATTGCATCTGCAACAGAGATTCCTTCCTCCAATATTACGATTTTCAATAATTCAACGCAAATTCAGAAAATTGTATTTTATAATAATGGCAATTTAAATTTAAAAGGGTTCAATGGTCCAGGTTCAATTGAAATTTATTCCATTATTGGTAATAAAATCTCAAATACAATCGTTCAAGAACTAGCAAATATTCAATTGTCCTATTCTTTAGAAACTAGGAGTATGTACATTATTCGTGTAATTACTGAAAAAGAAGTGGAAACTTTCAAAATAATCACTCCATAGTTTAACCTGGACTATAATTTGGTGCTTCTTTTGTTACACTAATGTTATGTGGGTGAGACTCTCTCATACCTGCTGAAGTTATTTTAATAAATCGTCCTTTATCTTTTAATGTTTTGATATCCATAGATCCACAGTAACCCATTCCTGCTCGAAGACCTCCTACAAACTGATGAATGCTTTCATTTAAGTCACCTTTAAATGGAACTCTTCCAACAATCCCTTCAGGAACCAGCTTTTTTAAATCATCTTCAACATCTTGAAAGTAACGGTCTTTACTTCCCATTTTCATGGCTTCTACAGAACCCATACCTCTGTAAGTCTTATACTTTCTTCCTTCATATATGACAGTTTCCCCTGGAGATTCTCGAGTTCCTGCTAACAAAGATCCAAGCATAACAGAATCAGCTCCAGCTGCAATAGCTTTTGGTATATCACCTGTAAATCGAATTCCACCGTCTGCAATGATAGGAACATCGATACCATTTAATGCTTTTTTAACTTCAATAATAGCAGAAAGCTGAGGGTAGCCAACTCCGGCGATAACTCTAGTTGTACAAATTGATCCAGGACCTATTCCAACTTTTACTGCATCTGCACCAATATCAACAAGATACTTTGCTGCAGAGGCAGTAGCAATATTGCCAACGACTATATCTAAATCCTTGAAGTGATTTTTTACTTTTAAAACCACTTCCCCTACTCCCTTACTGTGACCATGTGCAGTATCAATGACAATAGCGTCAACGCTTGCCTTATGAAGGGCTTCTACACGATCAATTACATCTGATGTAATGCCAACTGCTGCAGCCACTCGAAGGCGTCCAAATTGGTCTTTATTTGCGTTTGGTTTGGTAGAATGTTTTGTAATGTCACGAAACGTAATAAGACCAACTAAAGTATTGTCTTTGGAAACCACAGGTAATTTTTCAATCTTGTGTCTTTGCAAGATTTGCTCAGCATCTTTTAGTGATGTTCCTTCGTCTACTGTAATTAAATTAGAACTTGTCATGACTTCTTTTATAGGACGTTTATTGTTTTTTTCAAAACGTAAATCTCGATTTGTAACAATCCCGATAAGTTTGTTATTTGAGTCTATAATTGGTATACCTCCAATCTTATAATGATACATATTAGAATTTGCATCCGAAACAAGAGCTGTCTCAGGTAGAGTGACCGGATCTATAATCATTCCAGATTCAGAGCGTTTAACAGCACGAACTTTAGCTGCTTGCTCTTTAATTGTCATATTTTTATGTAATACTCCTATTCCACCCTCACGAGCCATTGCAATTGCCATTTTACTCTCTGTAACAGTATCCATTGCAGCAGATATAATTGGAATGTTTAGCGGAATATTTTTACTGAAACGTGATTTTAGTGAAACATCTCTGGGTAATGTTTCAGAATAGTCAGGAACAAGAAGAACATCATCGTACGTCAAACCTTGTCCTAAAAATTTATCGGAAGTCATAAGCAACTAATTTATAATTAATTGCATGCAAATATACAGAATTTTAAAGCCCAAATCTATCATAAATAAAAAAGAAGCTTAAATTTTATTAATAAAATCAATAATTAAGCTAATTTATATTTAATCTAAGCCAATTACTTATTAGCTTTACTTTAATAATTTAATTATGATTAGAAAAAGTTCATCCTATTTAAATAGTGAAATTCTTCAAAATAATTCTACCTATTCAAGGCATTTTAAATCTGCACATTTAGGTAATATATGCAATGAGCATAGTTATAAAGAAAATCTCACCATAGATTCAACTTGCTCGAATTATTCATTTAATAAAACTATCAATTACCCCAATCTTAGTTTCTTTTCTCAAGAAATGCTTTATTTCTCTTTGAATACTAATTCGATATTAAGCCATTAAGTCTAAATAGATATTAAACTTTTTGGTGGCTGGCACTTTATTTAAGGGTGCCAGTTTTTTTATGTAAAACTTTATTTATAATTAATCTAAATAAATTTTGTTTGTATTAATTCTCTATTTATATTTGGGCATCTATTTAGACTTAATCTTAATAAAATTAATCATGAAAAAAATGTATTTTATACTTATAATGCTTACAGCAATAGGTTGTACAGAAACTGAAACAATAACTGAAATTGTAGAAGTTGAAAAAATTGTAACTGAAACAGTTACAGAAACAGAAACAATCACTCAAAATGTTAATGTTTATGTATTACCTGAAGAGTATTCATTTACCAGAGGTGGAGTATCAACAGTATACTACACTGGTCAAACAGCAAGAGTTGGCATGGCTACTGAGCTAAAATCATCAATGAATGATACTTCTTTTACTGAAGATAAAATTGACACTATGTTTGCCTCTGGAACTGGATTTTCAGACGCTACTCTTGACGCCAGTGGTAAAAATGTTAGAGGAAAAACAGCAGCTTCACCTGTTGCATCTGCTACAGTTAAACCATTATTTGATGGCTGGATTAAAGACTTTACAACAGTTGTTGCACCTGCAGTAATAGCCGAAACAACAGCAGCCTCAGGTGTTGCAGGAACTTACACAGAAGCAGATGGATCAAGAACAGTTAAATTAACCGCTAAGGGTTTTGAATTAAATCAAGTTTTTTCCAAAGGACTAATTGGTGCCCTTCAAGTAGACCAAATAGTCAATAACTATTTATCATTTACAAAGCTTGATGGTGCAAGAGAAGATAATGACGCTGGGATTTACGGATATAAAAATGATCAAGCAGAAAATTATATTACCAAAATGGAACATTATTGGGATGAAGGCTTTGGTTATTTATATGGTTTAGACAGTCAGTTTAAATCCGGATTGGGAGACGCTGCATCAGGAAGAGACACAGCTAACTTAAACTATTACTTAAATAAAGTTAACTCTCAATCTAACGAAGAAGGCATCAGTGATAAAATTTACAAAGCTTTTATCGCAGGTAGAGCGGCCATTGTAAATAAAGATTACACTGAGCGTGATATACAAGCGGGAATAATTTCTGCAGAAATATCAAAAGTTGTTGGCTATAAAGCGCAGTCCTATTTAGTTGATGGTGCAGAGGATATTACTAATGGGGATATTGCAGATGCTATGCATGCTCTATCTGAGGCTTACGGCTTCATACTAGGTCTTCAATTTACAAAAGACTCATCTGGCAATCCTTATATGACTAACGAAGAAGTAAATGGTCTACTTACTAGACTATCTGCTGGAGATGGAGGGTTCTGGGAGAGAACATCTGAAGAGTTAACAGCAATGGCTGCTGAAGTTGCAACAGCTACTGGATTAACATTACCCTAAAAGAGCTATAACCATAAACCAATAGACTTGTTAATAATTGAAGTTTAAATTTAAATGCTCTTAAGATGCAAGTGTTTTTTTCCAAAAAACACTTGCTCTTTTTTATTATGAAAAAATACATATTACTATTTCCGGCTTTATTAATTCTACTTTTAAATCATTGCACTAATGATCTAGAGGAAATTCCTTTAACTGATATAGCTTCAACATCTAATGAAGTAACTCAATCAAACAATAACTCAAGTACTAGTGATTCTCAAAATACAACTACAAATGAATCTTTTGATCACCAAAAGATGTTAACTAATTGGGCTGATAATATAATTATACCCTCAATAACCAGTTTTAAAAATTCACTTACACAGCTTCAAGAAGTCGCAAATATATTTGTAAATGATCCTACTTCAGATAATCTATTAAGTTTAAAAGAAATTTGGTTTACTAGTTATTTAAAATGGCAATATGTTGAAATGTTTGATATCGGGATTGCTGAAGAAATTTATTTAAAAAACAGGTTAAATCTTTATCCTGCAAATATCGAAAAAATTCAAAATAATATTTTATCAAAAAATTATGATTTAGACCAATCTAATAACTTCTCATCCCAGGGGTTTTCAGCTATAGATTACCTTTTATTTGGTATTCAAGAAAATGAAAGTTCTCTTATAGAACAATACTCTAATGAGAGTCTTAATTATGGAACATATCTAATCGATATTATTAATAAAATGATATCACTAATTGATAAGGTAAATAACCAGTGGGAAGGTCAATTTAGAGAAACATTTATAACTTCTACAGATAATACAGCCACATCGAGTATTAATATTGTTGTAAATGACTTTGTATATTATTTTGAAAAAGGATATCGTGCGAATAAATTTGGAATACCAGCAGGGGTGTTTTCTGGAGATCCACTTCCAGACAGAATTGAGGCATACTACGGTGAAAACTATTCAAAATTACTATCTCTTGAAGCTGGTATAGCTATAGAGCAGTTTTTTAATGGTAAGTCATATGATGATCCAACTATTATTAGGTTAAGTTTAAAGCAATATTTAGATTATGTTGAATCAGATGTAGATGACAAATTAAGTGATCGAATAAATGGTCAATTAAATATCTCAAATGATAAAATTTCATCCCTAAACAATAACTTTAAATCACAAATTCAAGAAGACAATAATCAGATGCTATCAACATATGATGCAATTCAAAAAACTGTTGTTATGCTTAAAGTTGATATGTTACAAAAACTTAATATTAGCGTCGATTATGCAGATGCTGATGGTGACTAATTTTTTTTGTTTATTATTGAAAAGTTAAATGCTCAAATCATATTTCAAAGAGGCAACATACCATCCAGCACCGCTAGCTGTTTTTCGTGTTCTTTTTGGTTTATTAATGCTCTATGCTTTAATTCGATTTTGGGCTAATGGCTGGATTGAAACACTATACATAAACCCTCAATTTCATTTCAAATACTTCGGTTTTTCTTGGGTTAATGACTTGGGCGTTTTAAATTATTTACTTTACTTGATTTGCATTATTTCAAGTATTGGAATTATCCTTGGTTATCGCTATCGCCTATCAATAATTACTTTCTTTTTAATTTTTACTTACACTGAACTAATAGATAAAACAACTTATTTAAATCATTATTATTTCACAAGTTGTATTTCCTTTTTATTATGCTTTCTGCCAGCAGCAAGTTATTTCTCCATTGATTCCCAGAGAAATAAAGAAATTACTAAAATTCCAGCCTGGAACATTGACGCTTTGAAATTTTTTTTATGTATTGTGTATTTTTATGCTGGAATTGCAAAAATAAACTCTGACTGGCTATTAGATGCTCAACCACTGTCTATTTGGCTTACCTCCAAATATGACATTCCATTTATAGGAGATCTTTTACAATTAAAATTTGTGCATTATGCAGCAAGCTGGTCAGGAATGCTTTATGATGTATTTATACCATTTTTTTTACTTTCAAAAAAAACTAGAAAAATTGCTTTTTTATTTGTTATTCTTTTCCATTTAATGACAAAAATCTTTTTTCCAGCTATTGGAATGTTTCCTTACATCATGATTTTTTGTGCATTAATATTTTTTGGTGAATCAATTCATCAGAAATGGATTTTACATTTTAAAAAACTTGTGAGAAATCTTAAAATGCGATTTAATACAAATCCTAATATAAAAACTAATCCAATAAATCTCAGACATACTTCACATAAGTTCATACTTCCTCTTTTCATTTGTTTTTTTGTTTTTCAACTTATTTTACCATTTAGATATTTTGCTTATCCAGGAGAGTTATTTTGGAATGAACAAGGATATCGTTTTTCTTGGAGAGTGATGCTTATGGAGAAAAAAGGCTATACAACTTTTAAAATTAAAGACAGCGTTTCAAAGAAATCATTTTACGTTGATAATTCTGATTTTTTAACTCCATTCCAGGAAAAACAAATGAGCTTTCAGCCAGATTTTATATTAGAATATGCTCATTATTTGGCCGAGCATTTTGAAAAACAAGGACATACAAATGTTCAAGTATTTGCCGACAGTTTTGTTGCTTTGAATGGCCGTCCAAGCCAAAGATTTATCGATCCAGATATTGATCTTTATAAAGAAGTTGAGTCATTTAAACATAAAAAATGGGTTATCCCTTTCACAGATGAGATATACGGTTTATAGTTTAATGTTTTTCATTATTAGTTTTAAAAGCTATACTCAATTTAGTGTTGAATGTGTTGTGGAACTTGAAGAAAAGAATGATCTAAAAGCTGTCATCAAAATTTACAACAAAGATGAAGGTTTTATAGATGAAGCATTAGAGGGAGAAGTATTTTTAATTGAAAGTGAAAAATCAACAGCTACATTTATCTTTATTGCAAATGATTATTCACTTATTGAAAAAGAAATTGATTTTAATGATGTTAATAATTTAAAAATAGTTATTCCAAGGCGTCTAGAAAAATTGAATGAAATTGTTCTAAATGCAAAAAAGAAAGACGTTTTCGCCTTAAAAAGAATGAAGGACTTCGAAAAAACAGCAATCTATGCCGGAAAAAAAACTGAAGTCATTCTTGTAGGACAATCAATGGCAAATCTCGCATCAAATAATGCTCGACAGATATTTAATCAAATTCCAGGCCTGAATATTTATCAGAATGATGATGCTGGTCTTCAATTGCATATTGGTGGTAGAGGACTAGATCCTAATAGAACTTCAAATTTTAATACACGTCAAAATAGCTACGATATTAGCGCAGATGTCTTAGGTTATCCTGAAAGTTACTACACGCCACCAGCTGAAGCCATAGAAGAAATTCAGATAATTCGAGGAGCTGCTTCCCTACAGTATGGTACCCAATTTGGAGGATTATTAAATTTCAAACTTAAAGAATCAACAACACAAAAACCAATTAGTCTTTTACTAAGAAATTCTATCGGTTCGAACAGCCTTTATTCAAATTTTACTCAAGTTAGTGGTAAGCTTGGAAAATGGAGATATACTAGTTTTTTTAATTTAAAAAATGGAAATGGATTTAGGCCCAACTCAAAGTTTAATTCTTCTAATGTCTTTTTTAAATTGAGTCATGATTTTTCAAAGAACACTCAGGTTAGTGCTGAAATAACGTATCTAGATTATTTAGCACAACAGGCAGGAGGTCTATCAGACAATCTTTTTCAGGAAAACCCCTATCAGAGTAATAGAGAAAGAAATTGGTTTAGTCTATACTGGTTCCTCTACAATTTTAAACTTGAACATGAGCTATCAAAAAAATCAAATTTGAGTTTAAATGTATTTGGCTTAAATGCTCAACGAAATGCGATAGGATTTCGATCAAATAGAGTTAGTCAAATAGATCCAAATCAAGAAAGGGACCTGATAAAAGGTGATTTTAATAATTATGGTTTAGAATTAAGATGGCTACAAAAATATAATATAAGAAATAAGGAGTCTGTTTTTCTTTTAGGGGGTAAATATTATAGAGCTAGAAACACCTCAATTCAAGGGCCAGGATCAGCCCAATCAGATGCAGATTTTTCATTCTACAAAGAGCAATATCCTACTTACAGTCAACAGTCTAACTATATATACCCGAATGAAAACTTTGCACTATTTGCAGAAAATATTTTTTATTTTAATGATGATTTATCAATAACACCTGGTTTACGTTATGAAAATATTATCACCTCAACTGAAGGGAGTTATCAGAAAATTAATACCGATGCTGCTGGAAATATCATTTTTAATCAAACCCTAAATTCAGAAGAGTCACGCCAAAGATCTTTTATATTACTGGGTGTTGGGTTAAGTTATAAATTATCTCCATTGTTTGAAATATATGGAAATGGTTCTCAAAACTATCGTTCAGTTACATTTGCGGATATAAGTATTATTAATCCTGCTTTTGCTATAAATCCAAAAATAACTGACGAAAAGGGATATACTATCGATTTAGGAATCAGGGGGAAAATAGATAAAATAGTTTCACTTGACATTAATTTATTCCACATAGCATATAAGGATAGAATTGGCTTTATCCAAAAAGTTTTTTCAGACGGCAGTGTGAAAAGTGAACGAGGAAATTTAGGAAACGCAGATCTAAATGGTTTAGAGTCATTGATAGATTTAAATCTTTCAGAGTTACTGAATTTTGACACTACAATTTATTCATTAAAAAGCTTTTTTAATTACTCCTTTATTAAATCAAAATATACTGAATCTACTACTCTAGGAATCGTTGGTAAAAATGTTGAATTTGTTCCAGAAAATAATTTTAAAACAGGCCTTCAATTTGGATATAAAAATTTAGCAGCAAATGTTCAATATAGTTTTGTTTCTGATCAATATACAGATTCCTCAAATGCAATTGAAGGAAATTTGAGTGGGGTTATTGGTCTTATACCTAGTTACAGTTTATTAGATTTTTCTGGATCTTATTCACTAAATAATATTAAACTAGAATTTGGAATAAATAACTTATTAAATGAAGCTTATTTCACTCGAAGAGCCACAGGGTATCCTGGTCCAGGTATTATACCCTCACCAAACAGAAATATATATATAAGTACACAAATTAAATTTTAAATAGATATGTTTAATCAGTTATTTACCATGGTAGATCAATTTTTTTTGAAAGTAAAAATAAAATTGATCAAAACTTGATACTTTTGAATTGATGAAAATTTTATTAAATATTCTTTTAATCATATTGTTTTTAGGCTATTCGAAAAATGAAGAAATGATTTCTTTGAAATGTATGGTTGAAATTACTGACTATCGTGGTGAAGGTGCATACTTTTCCATTTCAATAATAGATGAAAAAGATCTTTATTTAAAAACAGTCTATGTTTTAGGTAATGATAAAACTTGGTTTTCAGAAATGAAGTCTTTCTGGAAACATCTTAAAATAAATGATTTGTATCTGGATGACGAATTTTATCCATTGATTGAAGGTATTTCTGGTCCAACAATATCAGGAGGAGAAACAAGAATTTTACAACTTAAAATTCCTAAATTACTTTATAATAAAACCAATCGTCTTCGCTTTGAAACAGCTGTTGAAGACAAAGGTTATTATACTGATGATATTAATGTTGAATTAAATAACGAAAGTTTAAGTAAGTCATATCAAGGAAATGGTTTTATTCGAAATATCAAATTCATACTTCCAGTGAAATGATAAAAGGAATATGGAGAAGCACTCACTTTTTATTAGCTGTAAGTGTTTCAATTTTTTTAATTATTGCATCAGTTACTGGCACCTTCTTAGGAATTGAGGCAATTGTTGATCAGTCTCAAAAAGAGGCTATTTCTGATCTTGATAAAATTAGTCTTAAAAAGACCATGGATTCTCTTCAAAATAATTTTTTAGAAGTCTATGAGATATCAGTAACTGAAAAAAATCAAGTCTTAGTTCAAGGAATTACATCCAAGGGATTTGAAACAGTATTTGTCAATCCAAATACAGGAAAAAAATTAGATATAGTAAAACCAAAGAACAGATTATCTAACTTCATGAAGAACTTACATCGTTCTTTATTTTTGAAAAAAACAGGGCGAATTCTAATGGGTTTTATTTCGTTTTTAACAGCACTACTGGTAATTACTGGATTTTTGTTACTAATAAATAGAATTGGAGGTTTTAATAAAATATTTAGACCTTTAAAAGAAAAACAGTTTTTTAGAAAGTCTCATATTGAACTTGGTAGATTGTTCGTTATTCCAATTTTTTTTATTGCCATTAGTGGTTTTTATCTGACTACAGCAAGATTCGATATATTTAATTCAAACAAATCAACTCACTATGATTACAAGGCAGGTGAAAAGTATGTTGATTTAGATAAATTTTATCTTGATAAAGTCAAAAATGTCATATATCCATTTTCGTCTTCAGAAAATGATACATATAAGATTCAATTATCCAATCGCACTATAACTCTCCAACAGGGAGATAACAGCTTATTATCTGAAGATATTCATTCTACTCCTTTTTTAATTCGAGCTTGGGCATATTGGATTCATACAGGAGAAAGCAACATACTTATTGCTGTTTTACTTACACTTACTTCATTAACTTTAATTTTCTTTATTATTTCAGGCCTTTTCATTTCATCAAAAACTAGCTGGGCTTTATTTAAATTTTCTAATATTGATTTTAATGAAGCTAAAATTATTATACTATACGGCTCAGAGACAGGCAATACCTTCCAGTTCGCAAAAAAACTATTAAAAAGACTAAATCAAGATGGAATTAAAGCTACTATTTGTAGTTTAAATAAGTATAATTTTTTTCCTAAAGCACAAGTATTTATATTCATGACGTCAACTTATGGTGAAGGAGATGCTCCCTCTAATGCCGACCAATTTGCATATAAATTTAAAAAGTATAAACAATTAAAAACTATAGAATATACTGTACTGGGGTTTGGTTCTAAAAGCTATCCTAAATTTTGCAGCTTCGCTGAAGATATTAATTCACTTTTAAGTCAGGAAGATAATTATTCTGAATTATATCCATTTTTCAAAATAAATAATCAAGATGCTAATGAATATTCAAGTTGGGAAAAAAAATTGATTAGTCGATTTAATAGTTAGAAAAAAGTTATTGAATTCTTAATTAAATAACTTCTGAGAATAATTATAGGCACTTTCAAATGCTAATACATCAGTTGACTTAGGTAGTTTTTTTAAAGAAGTGAAATAGGAAATTAATTTTTCTGTAGGTACGTTTCCTATTAATTTATTTTGTGCCATGGGACAACTACCCATTCCTTTAATAGTTCCTTCAAATCGTTTACATCCCGCGTTAAATGCAGCATTTACTTTATCATACCAATTTTTTGGATGAGTATGAAAATGTGCACCAAATTCTAACTCAGGATGTTTTGTTATAAGAGTATCAAATAAATGGGTTATATCTTGAATCTTAGCAGTTCCTAAAGTATCAGAAAGGGAAATAATTCTAATTTCCATGTTTGCTAACATATCTACCCATTCTAATATGATAGAAGAACTCCATGGGTCGCCATATGGATTACCAAAACCCATAGATAGATAAATGATAACCTCTTTTTCATTCTCACAGGTGAGTTTTATTATCTCTTTAAGGTTTGTTACTGATTCCTTAATAGTTCTTCCTGTATTTCTAACTTGAAAGTATTCTGAAATTGAAAGAGGATACCCTAGATATTTAATTTTTTTAAATTTTACTGCGGTTTGAGCACCTCTTAAATTTGCTACAATAGTTAATAATTTAGTGTTAGAATTACTAAAATCTAAATTTGTTATAACATCAGCAGTATCAGCCATTTGTGGAATCATATTAGGAGATACAAAACTCCCAAAATCTAAGGTATCAAAACCCACTTTTAACAAAGCCTGATAATACTCAATCTTTTTATTGGTTGAAATAAGTGGCTGAAATGATTGTAAAGCGTCCCTAGGACATTCTATAAGCTTAACAGTTTTCATTCAATTAGGATAAATTAAAAAAATCGAAATAATTAATAAAAGAGCTGCCTGAGTTTTATTCCAAAAAGACTTTTTCTTGTAAAATTTAAAATTTTCACCTAATCGATCAATAGTAATACTTATGAAAAAAAATATAGTTAGAGCTTGAATAAAAAAGATAATACCTAGAATTAAAAATTGAATTTTATATGACAAAACCTCCGAAAAAAGAAATCCTGGGAAAAAACTAATAAAAAAAAGAGTCACTTTTGGGTTGCTTAGGTTCATTATAAAACCAGTAAAAAAAATATTTTCTGAAATTTCTTTTTTTAGAGAAATATCTTTATCCAAATAACTAGTTTTTAAAAGATGATAAGCTAGAAAAAGCAAGTAAGAGGCACCTAATAATTCAATAATTCGAATTGCTTGGGGAATAGTTTTTAAAATACTCCCTAGTCCTAAAACAACAACTAGTGTATGAATAATTAATCCAGAACAAAGACCAAAACTAAAAAGAATACCTTTTCTCCAACCTTTTGCTAAACTAGTACTAATAACATACATTATATCGGGCCCTGGAAAAAGAGTTAAACTAACTGATGTAACGATAAATAGGAAAATTGTGTTTTGCTCCATAAAAGGCAAATTTATCAATATATTTGCACTCCAATACAATGCATTTGATAATGATCGAAAGACTTGAGCAAGAACTCCATCCACTAAGGGCGAAACTTAAACAACACCCAGTTTATAAATCCATATATTCAATTAAAGATATCCAATTCTTTATGGAAAACCACGTGTTTGCTGTGTGGGATTTTATGTCTTTGCTTAAACAACTACAAAATCTATTGAGCTGTAATAAGATTCCTTGGCGCCCCTCTGGTTATCCAAAAGCATCAAGGCTTATAAATGAAATTGTTTGGGGAGAAGAGTCAGACATAGACAGAAACGGTGTCCCGATGAGTCATTTTGAAATGTATCTTCAGGCGATGAGATCCCTAGGCGCAAGTTCAAAAAAAATTGATGAACTTATTGTTGACGTTAATGCTGGAGAGAGTATGAAAAATATTTTAAGTAAAGCCAACTATCCTTCACACATTAAAAACTTTTTAGATTTCACTTTTCATGTCGTATACTCTAATAAACCCCATATAATTGCTGCTGTTTTTACCTTTGGAAGGGAAGATTTAATACCTGATATGTTTATTGAAATTATTAAAAACTTGAAGATGTCTAAGGAAGAAGATCTTGCTGATCTAATCTATTATTTTGAACGTCATATAGAAGTAGATTCTGGAGAGCACGGACCAATGGCAATAGAAATGATAAAACAACTTTGTGGTGAGGATTCTAAAAAATGGGATGAAGCTTTAAATTATTCAAAACAAGCTTTAGAATTAAGAATAAAGTTATGGGATGGAATATTAATTTATTTAGAAAATAAAAAATCATTAATTCCTGTAGAATAAACTACTATGATGCGGGCAATAATCTTGATATTTCTTCTACTTAGTAAAACCGCTTATTTACAAGAAAATAAAGTCTCAAAATATGCTAATACAATAACAGCAAAAGAACTAATGGATAACCTGTATGTTTATTCATCGGACTATTTTCAGGGAAGGGAAACTGGAACCTTAGGCCAAAAAAGAGCTATTGATTTTCTGCAAAATTTTTATACCACATCGGGTATTGCGTCTGCTGATGGGACTCAAAATTATTTGCAACCAATGAAATTGTTTATAAAAGGAAAAAAAGTTGAAACTGAAAACCTAGCCTCAATAATAAAAGGATCTGAATATCCCGATGAATATATAATTATTACTGCGCATCTCGACCATATTGGAATTGATGAGAATGGTGATATAAATAATGGTGCTGATGATGACGGAACTGGGAATGTTGCATTGCTAGAAATGGCTGAAGCTTTTAAGCAAGCAGAAAAGGAAGGATTCGGACCAAAAAGAAGTTTAGTATTCCTACATGTTACTGGTGAGGAAAAAGGACTTTTAGGATCAAAATACTATACTGAAAACCCACTATATCCTATTAAAAATACCGTTGCTAATTTAAATATAGATATGATTGGCCGAGTTAATCCCAAAAGAGAATCAGAAGATCCTAACTATATTTATTTAATAGGGTCTGACAAGTTAAGTCAGGAACTTCATGACATTTCAGAGGCTGTAAATGATAAATACATTCAATTAGAATTAGATTATACTTATAATGATGAAAGAGACCCAAATCGATTTTACTATCGAAGTGATCATTATAATTTTGCTAAAAAAAATATACCTGTTATTTTTTACTTTAATGGAACTCATGAAGACTATCATAAACCAACTGATACAGCCAATAAAATAAATTATCCTATTTTAGAAAAAAGAATAAAGTTGATTTTTTATACTGCCTGGGAATTGGCTAATAGGAAAAATAGAATTCAACTAAAATAGATATGAATTTAATTTCTTTTAAAACAGTAATCTTAGTTGCTGTAGTTTTATTTTCAAATCTCACTTTTTCTCAAGTAAAGGAAGTTGAAGTTTTAGATAGCGCCAAAGTAAGACACATAAACCTAGGTATTAAACTTGGTATTCCAAACCTAATTGGTGGTTCTGCAGAGATTGTTTTACCGGTATTAGGAAATAGAATTGCTCCCTATTTCGATTACAGTGGATTTTCGATAGATACAGACGAAATATCTACAAGTTTATCGTATCTGGAATATGGTTCAAACCTATATTTTAATCAAAAAGGAAACGGATTTTTTATATCCTTAGGACGAGGAAAGTTTAATACTGAACTTGCCTTTAATGCCTTAGATTTTGGTAATTTACTTATACTATTTGAGCCGATCTTTACAGATTTTAACTTCAATACTACTAATATTAAGTTGGGATTAAAATCTGGAGGTACTTTTTATTTCAGGTTTGAATTAGGATTTGGCTTAACAAATATCCCTGATTCTGTAGATTTTATTGCATCTTATGGCGGAATTACAAAGAGTTTTTCAGAGGAATTACCACCTATTCCAGGAATTAGTTCTAGTGGTATTTTAATTGGAAATATTGGTTTTGGTTTTTCATTTTAATTACAAAAATTCTGTTTTGGGCGAAAACCAAATGTATATTTGCATTTGAAAAATTTTTATGAATCTTTTGACTTTTAGATCATTCAAAAAAGTGAAGTTTTACACCTCACTATCTTTTTTATTTTTTTTTATTAAAGCTTCAACTTTATTAGGTCAAGATAAAATCACTCTGAGTGGATATATCTCAGATATTGAAAATAATGAAACTCTTATTGGGGTTAGTATTATATTTCCTGAACTTAAGTATGGAACGATCACTAATGAATACGGATTCTACTCATTAACACTTCCAAAAGGATCTTATCAATTACAAATCAGCTATTTAGGCTTTGAAAATCAAATACTAGAATTAGAGCTTGATAAAGATTTAATTCAAAATTATAAACTTATTCCTCAAGCAGAAGTATTAGATGAAGTTATTGTAGAAGAAAATGTAGAGCTTTTAAATATTAAAAGTCCCCAGATGAGTGTTAATAAACTTTCTGTAAATACTATAAAAAAAATTCCTGCTGCATTAGGAGAAGTTGATATTATCAAATCAATCACTCTATTGCCAGGAGTAACAAATGCAGGCGAGGGTGCCTCAGGGTTTAATGTTCGTGGTGGCGGTGCAGATCAAAATCTTATTCTTTTAGATGAAGCTATTATCTTTAATTCTTCACATCTTTTTGGGTTCTTTTCTGTATTTAATCCTGATGCCATTAAAGATATACGTCTTTTTAAAGGAGGTATACCTTCCTCATATGGAGGAAGAGCTTCATCAGTATTAAATATTTACCAAAATGAAGGAAATAGAAATAATTTTGAAAGTCAAGGAGGGATTGGACTTATTTCCAGCAGAATACTTTTAGAAGGCCCTCTAAAAAAAGAAAAAAGCTCTTTTCTTATTGGAGGTAGAAGCAGTTATGCTCATCTATTCCTACCACTAGTTGAATCTATAGACAATGATAAGGCATATTTCTATGATTTAAATACTAAATTAAGCTATACCCTAAATGAAAGTAACAATTTTTATCTTTCTGGTTATTTCGGTAGAGACGTTTTTGATATTGATAATTTATTTGATTTAGCATATGGTAATTCAGTAGCCAACTTTAGATGGAATCATCTTTTTTCAAATAAATTATTTTCAAATCTTTCTATAATCTATTCAGATTATGATTATACCCTAGACTTTGGTCTTGTAGAATTTGACTGGAATTTAGGGATCACAAATTTTAACTTCAAATATGACTTTAAATATTATTTGAATGAAAAAATAAAAATAGAATATGGATTGAACAGTATTTATTACAAGTTTGATCCTGGATTAATTGAACCCACAACTGAAAACTCTCCCGTACAAAGACGTAAATTAGAAGATAAATTTGCATTTGAAAATGCCTTATATTGGGGAATTAATTATCAACTTTCTAACAAAATAACTTTTCAGGCTGGATCAAGACTAAGTCAATTTTTACGTCTAGGTCAAAAATTTAACACCTATAGCAATAACGATCCACTATTATACATACCTTCTTCCAGAACATATGAAGAAGCAAAACCTATTGGAACAGAAATATATTCTCCTAATGAAATTGTAAAGACGTATACTAATTTAGAACCTCGTTTTTCACTTGCGTATCAAATTGCAAAAGATCGCTCCCTTAAGCTGAGTTATAATCGCATGGCACAATACTTACACTTAATCTCAAATACAAACTCCCCTACTCCTATAGATGTCTGGGCTCCAAGTGGAAAATTTATTAAACCACAGCTTTTAGATCAGATCGGGATCGGTTATTTTAAAACTTTTCAAAACAACCAGTATAATTTAGAAATTGAAGCTTTTTATAAAAAAATCAAAAATCGACTAGATTATATTGATGGTGCTGAATTAATTGCCAATGATGCTATTGAACAAATTTTACTTTCAGGAAAAGTCAGAGCGTCAGGACTAGAATTTTTATTTAGAAAAAATGAAGGAAAACTTACGGGCTGGATCGCTTATACTTTGTCACGATCTGAGCAACAAACACCTGGAAGAAATTCAGAAGAAGTGGGAATAAATAATGGAGAATGGTATTTTACTCCATATGATAAAACACATGATTTATCGGTAACATCAAATTATGAACTAAATAAAAAATGGAGTTTAAGTGCTAATTTTTTATTTCAAACTGGTCAACCAATTACATACCCCAATGCACAATATAAATTTTCAGGATTTTCTATTCCTAACTTTGAAGCTAGAAATAGTAGTAGGCTTCCAGCTTATCATCGCTTAGACTTTTCAGCCGTATATTCACCAAAAAATAAGTTAGGACAATGGGTTTTTGGAGTATATAATATTTATAACAGAAAAAATGCTGCTTCTATTCGATTTCAAGAAAACCTAGAAAGTGGAAATAATGAGGCACTACGTTTAACCATTTTCGGAATAATACCCTCTGTTACTTATAATTTTAAATTTTAGGTATGAAAAAAGTCATCATTCTTTTTATTGGACTATTGTGTTTAAATTGTGAAGATCCCATTGATCTAAAACTTAATGACTCTAATCAAATTTTAGTTGTAGATGCTTTTATAAATTGGATTAAGGAGGATCAAACTTCAGAACAAGAAGTAATATTATCTTTAACAAGTCCCTATTTTGAAGAAAACTACAAATCCGCTAGTGGTGCAAATGTATTTATTGAAGATGAAGAAGGTAAAATTTACATTTTTAATGAAGAAGGACAAAGTGGAAGATATTTAACATTAGATACAATTCCATATTCCCTAGATAAAGTTTTTACATTAAACATAGAATATAATGGACAGTATTTCTCTGGAAAAGAATCTTTAATCAGTGTTAGTGACATAAATCGAGTAGAGCAAGAAAAAGTTAACTTTTTTGGAAGAGAATCAATACAACTACAGGCAAATAGTTTAGACCCTATAGAAGAGCGTAATTTTAGTTTTTTTGAATTTAAAAGTGATAAATTAAAAAAAACAGAATACAATATTTATAGAGATGATTTTAGTAGTGGTACAGAATATTATGGCTTTTTATTAAGCGATGAATTAGAACCAGGTGACGAGGTGCAAATTAGACAATATGGATTGTCAAATATTGCTTATAATTTCTGGTACCTATTAATTTTTCAAAATACCGAACAGGGAGGTCCTTTTCAAACTACACCTGTAAATATAATCGGTAATATGGTTAATCAAAGTGATTCAAAGTTAAATCCCCTGGGTTATTTTAGAATATCTGAAGTTTCAGAAATATTATACACGGTTAAATGATTTTATAAAAAAACCGCCTAAAGAGACGGTTTTAAAAAAAACAAATTGGTTTATGAAATGCTTTTATGAAAATTACTTTCATAAATGCAAGTTAAAAGTAATTAAAAATATTTAGAATTTTTATAAATAAGTGAAAAAATGTAAAGTTTGATTTAAATAAAATGTTTCATGAATAATAAAACCTTTATTTAATTTACATTTTTTTAAAAATAAACCAAGGTATTCTTCTAAAAACCCATGTCGCAAACCTCCATCTTTTGGTTATGTATACAATACGTTTTTTCCTTTTAATTGCATTTACAATTTGAACAGCAGCCTTTTCTTTGGTCGAAGTCCAAAACATTTCCTTCCCCTGAAGCATTGGAGTTCTGACAAATCCTGGTCTTATATCTGTGATATAAATATTTGACTTACTATGGGCTGCCCTTTGAGCCATACCTTCAAAATAACTTGCTTGGTATGCCTTTGATGCGTGGTACGCAGGGGCTAAGCCACCACCTCTTTGTGATGCAACTGAAGAAATATTAGCTAAATGACCAAAGCCTTGTTTCTCAAAAAAGAGCATTCCCCAATTTACCAAATTAGTAAATGCAATTACATTCAATTTGTTAATTTTATCTTCCAAATCAAAATCAAGTTTTAAATTTAATGTACCCCTACCTGCACTTATGATAAATAAATCTAATCCCCCCAATTCTTTAGTTAATTTCTCTATATCCTCCAATGCATATGACTTAGTGCAATCAGAAGTTACATAATGAATTTGTTCAGGGTGTTCCTTTTTTAATTTCAAAAGTAGTGCATCTCTCCTGCCTGTTATCCCAACAAAATAATTGTTTTTGACCAATTCTCGAGCAAGAGCCTTCCCTATTCCTGAACTCGCTCCAACAATTATTGCTTTTTTAGATTTATTCATAATAATTCAATTAATTTGAGAGAGTGGGTTGAATGATTTAAACAACAATATATCAAATTTCGAAGAACTTAAGTTTATTTACTACAATCCATTATATCAGTCCTAGTATCTAAAGAAAAGTGGATTTAATTCTAGATACGGGGGTATTATTTGAAAGCTTTAGGTTGGATTTTTTTTTGAGATTTAACTGTCTATTTACTGGCAATAAAAAAAAGAGCTAACTTTACGTTAACCCTTTGTTTAAAATGGGTGGAAGAGCGGTCTCGAACCGCCGACCTCCTGAACCACAATCAGGCGCTCTAACCAACTGAGCTACAACCACCATTTAGATTTGCAAATTTAAAAGTTTTTAGACACCAAACAAGTTTTTGTTATTCTCTTATTTGTCAATCCATTGGATATAAAATACCAGTCTGGTTTCTAACTTCATCCATTAACTTTACAAGATTTAAACTTTGCTGCAAAGACCATTTAGAAGATTCTGTTTCGTTATTTCTTAAACATTGATTTACTTCTAAAATCTCGTAGGTATAACCCTTTCCTAAAAAATCAAATGTTTTTTCGAAAGATTCTTCTTTTTTAACAAGTTTAAGATTTGGTGACTCATGCCAACGAGAGTCTAAATATATTTCTCCGGCTTCACCACAAATTGTTGCGCGCATATTCTCATGATGAGAAAAACTCGAGTATAATATAGCTTGAGATTTATCATAAGTCAACAAAATCCCTATTTGTTCATCAACACCTGTTTCAGAAACTACTGCAGAAGCTTTAATTGAATTTGGTTTACCCATAACTATGAAAGCAAGAAATAAAGGATAAATTCCAATATCTAATAAACTTCCACCTCCTTTTTTAAGATTAAAAAGACGAGAGTCGAATTCTTTATCTAGACCATAGAAACTAAAAGTTGCATTTACATACCTCAATTTACCTATTTCACCTCTATCAATCCATTGAAGTACTTGTTCGAAGGCTGGGTTAAATCTTGTCCAAAGTCCTTCCATTAAAAAAACCTTATGCTTTTTTGCGCAATCAATCATTTCTTTAACTTGACGCTGATTAATAGCTAACGGTTTTTCACATAAAATAGATTTTCCATTCTTTATTGCTTCAATAACATGTCCATGGTGATTTTGATTCAAAGAAGCTATGTAAATAATTTTAACAGAATTGTCCGCATAAAGGCTTTCATAATCTCCATAAAAAGTATTTACTCCAAATTCTTTTGCAAAAACTTTAGCACGGTCTTCGTTGGAAGATGCTACTGCAGTGAGTTCACAATCCTCAACTAAAATTAAATCAGAAGCAAATTTATGAGCTATTTTTCCAAGACCTAAAATACCCCATTTAATCAAAGCAGGCATTAGGTTCGAATTAAATCATCTAAATTACCAATTGAAATTGGTTGGCGTGAAGTAAATCCCTCCCCTGCTTCAGTTCCAATTAGTCTACCAAAGTTTTTTGCTCGATACAAAACACTATCGTGGAAGTTTTTACTACTTATAGGCGTGTTTAACTCAGTTGAGTTTGGATTAAAAAATTGGCTGGTATATGCTGAAACAGCCTGAATTTTTAAATCCATAAAACCAGAAACGTCAATTATTACATCTGGTTTTATATCATTCCATTGTATGTATTCTAAAATAAGTTTTGGTCGCCACGCATCTTGATACTTATCATTAGAGTCTTTAGTTTCTATTTTAGTTAGTCCACTTAGGAAACAAGCGTCATTTACCAAGCGGTTTCCCCTGCCGTGATCGATATGACGATCTTCAATAGAATTGCATATAACAATCTCTGGTCTATACTCCCTTATTTTTTTTATAACTAAAAGCTGATGATTTTCGTCATTCATAAAAAAACCATCTTTAAATTTTAAGTTTTCCCGTGTTAAGGCACCTAAAACAGAAGCCGCATTAGAAGCTTCTTTTCTTCTTATATCTATATTCCCACGAGTTCCCAATTCACCTTGAGTAAGGTCGATAATTATCACTGACTTACCTTGGTTTATAGATTTTGCTATTGTACCTCCACTTCCTAATTCGACATCATCAGGATGAGATCCAAAAGCTAGAATATCAACATTTATCATATTTGTTTTATTGATGATTGAAGTAAATCTTTTTTCAAGTCTTCAACAGATTCTATTCCTGCAGAAAAACGAACCATTTGGGGACTAATACCTTGAGAAATTCTTTCTTTTTCTGTTAATAAAGCATGAGATGTAAGGCGAGGACTTAGAGCAGTACTTTCAATCCCAGCTAAACTCATTGTTGGCTTTATTAGTTCTAGGCCAAGTAAAAACTTTTTACAATCCATTTCTGATACTAAATCAAATGATAACATGCCTCCAAAACCTTTCATCTGCATTTTAGCTGTATTGTGTTTTGGATGATTTTTAAGCCCTGGATAGTAAACTTTTTCAACCCAACTTTCCTTTTCTAAAAAATCAGCAATTAGTCTTGCATTTATATTTTGAGCTTGAACACGAATGAAAAGAGTTTTTATGCTTCTTTCCAAGAGCCATACTGTGTAATCACTTAAACTCCCTCCCAAGTTTTTTGCAGAGCTAAATATTTGTTTAATACTATTTTTAGTTCCAAGAACAGCTCCTGCACAAATGTCACTATGACCACCTAGATACTTTGTAGCACTGTGAATAACAATATCAATACCCATAGAAATTGGATTTTGGTTCACAGGACTCGCAAAAGTATTATCAATCATTGTCCAGATACCTGATTTTTTGGCAAGATCACTAATGGATTTTATATCTATGATTTTAAGTGTTGGATTACTTGGAGTTTCAATGTAAATTCCTTTAGTATTTTGCTTTATTTTGGATTCAAAATCATCAACTTCAGTTCCTGAGGTAAAGCAGAACTCAATGCCATACTTAGAAAATTCATTTTGAATAAAATTTCTTGTACCGCCATATAAATCATCTTGAAAAATTACGTGATCTCCAGATTTTAGATGGGAAAATAGCGCTGTGCTTATAGCAGCCATACCTGAACCAAATAATAATCCAGCTTCAGCTCCTTCTATAGCAGCTATTTTTTTTGCAACTCCTATTTGATTTGGAGTATTAAAATACCTAGGATAATGATTGATTTCAACATCGTTGAAGGCATAAGAAGATGACATATATAATGGAGATATTGCTCCACCATATTTTTCATCTTTTAACTCTCCTGCATGAACACAAAGTGTTTTAAAATCTTGTGATTTTTTCATTTAATTTTCAATCCATGAAATTACTTTGGGGTCATCTGGTTGTGTTCTTGGAGAAATAACTCTCGCTAACTGTCCATCAGAATTAATCAAATATTTTTGAAAATTCCATGACACGCTAGAACTTATAACTCCATTTTCAGCTTCTTTTGTTAAAAATTTATAAACTGGATGCATATTCCCCCCTTTAACTGATATCTTGCTCATCATTGGAAAGGTTACTCCATAATTTTTTTCACAGAAAGCAGCAATTTCTTCATCAGTTCCAGATTCTTGAAATAGAAAGTTATTTGCTGGAAATCCAATAATTTCAAAATTTTCATTTCCATATTTAACATATAATGCTTGTAATTTCTTGTATTGAGGTGTTAATCCACACTTAGATGCGGTATTAACGATCATTACTTTTTTACCTTTTAAAGTACTAAAATCAAACTCTTCTCCCTCGAGATTGGTGACTTTAAATTGATAAATTGTTTTTTTTGGACTAGGTTGTCCTTGAACTCCTATAGAAGTAATCATAAAGGTGATAATGATTAAGTTTACAAATTTCATTTTGCTTTTTATTCAAAGGTCGATGATTTAAATCAAAGAAAAAAATTCGATTTTTCATTATACTACTTCTGCACTCAGACCCTCTTCTAAAAGCTTATTACACTTGAGGATAAGCTCTTCAAAAGCTCCTGTTTTAACTCCACATTTTCCAGAATAGTGAACAATAAACGCACATTGCTCAGCTTGAATATAAGAATGATCACATATCTTGACTAAACATTCAATGACATGATCAAAAGTATTAACTTCATCATTATATAAAATGATTTCATATTCCTTTTCTTCAAGAGTCTCAATCTCATTACTCTCTTGTGGAATAATTTTAGGATTTTTTTTGCTCATTTTTAAGTTTTAATGCACACCAAGTGTCCTTTTCCTTTTCTTCAACAATTTGAAGACCAAACTCTTCTGCTCTCTCTTTTAATATAGGTATATCTTTGATATAAAAACCTGAAATCAATAAAGTTCCCTTAAAAGATAATGCTTTTGCATAAGATGGAAATTGATCCAACAAAATATTACGATTGATATTTACTAAAATAAAATCGTAGCTGGTACTTTTTTTAATTATTTGATTTCCAAAAACTATATTAATATTTTTACATTGATTTTGAACTGCATTTTCTTTCGAGTTTTTTATACACCAAGGGTCATTATCAATAGCATCTATATTTTTTGCTCTCATTTTTGAAGCAATAATAGCTAAGATGCCTGTACCACATCCCATATCTAAAACAGAACTACCTTCTACATTTTCATTTAACAAGAATTCCACTATCATAAATGTAGTTTGATGATGTCCTGTTCCAAAGCTCATTTTTGGGTTAATTACCAGCTCATATTCTTTATTAAACTTAGGATGAAAATCTGCACGTATTACACAATTATCTCCTACAAGAATTGGCTTAAAATCAGACTCCCATTTGGCATTCCAATTAGTAGGCTCAATTTTATCTAATTTAAAATGAATTTTAACGTCACTACTCTTAAACAATGGAATGGAATCTAAAAAATTATTATAATGGAGATTCTCTGGGATAAAGGCATCAAATCCAATATCTGTCATTTGAAAACTTTGAAAGGGAAGACTTTGTAATTGAGCAAGTAAAATATCGCTCCACGGTTTCATAGGTGATATTTTAAAATAATATACTATATAAGCATTAGTCACTAAAAGGAACTAACTATTTCAATGAAATCAGCTGCCTTTAAGGACGCGCCACCTATCAGACCACCATCAACATCTTTACCTGAAAATATTTCTCGTGCATTATTGGGTTTAACACTCCCCCCATATAAAATAGCTACATCTTCAGCTATTTTTTGGTTATAATTTTCTATAATTAAATTTCTAATATATTTATGCATTTCCTGAGCTTGTTTTGGACTTGCAGTTTCCCCAGTACCAATCGCCCAAACCGGTTCATATGCCAAAATAATTCTTTTCCATTGCGTTTCGGGAAGATCAAAAAGTGCGGTTTCAAGCTGCCTAGCTACCACTTTAAAATGATTATTTGATTTACGATCTGCAAGCTGTTCTCCAAAACAAAATATAACTTCCATCTCAGCATCCAAAGCTGCTTTTACTTTTTCTTTAATAATACTATCCGTTTCGCGAAAAATAGCACGTCTTTCAGAATGACCAATGAGCGTCGTAGTAACTTCGATACCTTTGAGCATATCGGCAGAAATTTCTCCAGTGTATGCTCCTGAAACAGCTGCATTTATATTTTGAGCAACAACAGTTATAGAGGTATTACTTAAAATTTCTTTACTTTGAGATAATTGAGTGAAAGCAGGAGCAACCATTACGCGAACATCATTTGGAATTTCAAAGGATTTTATACTATTCAATAATTCTTTGGTCTGGAATTGATTATTATTCATTTTCCAGTTTCCGGCTACAATTTTATCTCTCATGGTTTATGATGTTTTTATTCTTGGATCTAAATAAACGTATATTAAATCGACTACAATATTAATAATAATAAAAAGAAAGGCAATAACAATTACAGCACCCATTACAACTGGAATATCTAATTGATTAAGTGCCTCTACTATCTCTTTTCCTAGACCATTCCAACCAAAAACATATTCTACAAAAATAGCTCCAGCTAAAAGAGATGCAAACCATCCAGATACTGCAGTAATTACTGGATTTAATGAATTTTTTAAACCATGTTTAAAAATTACTTGATATCTAGAAAGACCCTTAGAGTATGCGGTTCTTATATAATCCTTAGAAAGGACTTCTAATAAATTAGTCCTAATTAATTGAATAATAACTGCCAAGGGGCGAATTCCTAAAACAAAAGATGGCAAAATTAAATTTTTCCAAATAATATGATATGAATCTCCAAAATCATCTAATTCATAAAGACTTCCTGTCATATTGAGTTGGGTGTACGAATGAAGAATATATCCAAAAAACCAAGAAAAAAGTATTGCGCTAAAAAAAGAAGGAACACTCATGCCAATAGTACTAAGAAATAGAAGAAAGCGATCGATCCAATGGTCTTTAAATATAGTTGCCATAACACCCAATAAAACCCCTAATATAACAGCTATTATCATAGAAGAAAAAGCAAGTATAATCGTATTTGGTAAAGTATCTTTTAATATTTCAGAGATCGGCTTCCCTCTTTTTTGATATGAAGTGCGCAAATATGGTAATTTCATTAATAAAATATAATTCTTACCATTAAATATTTTCCAACCTCCATAAATTGATTTATCAAAATGAGCAAAAACCTTAGGATCTTTAGAATGGTAGGAAATTGGTGATAAATCATTTAAATAATAAAAATACTGTTTAGAAAGTGGCAAATTAAATCCAAATTTTTCTTTAATTACCTCTAAGAGTTTACTATCTTCATTTTGATCTAACATCATCTGAGCTGGGTCTCCCGGAAGAACAGTGAATAGAAAAAACACTAAACTTGCTACACCAAAAAGGGCTAAAAAAGTCTGAATTATTTTATTAATAGCATATTGCATCATCCTTTTAAATGAATAAGAGCAAAAATTGCATAATTAACCATATCATGATAGTTTGCCTCAATTCCTTCACTTACAAGTGTTTTTCCTTCATTTTCTTCAATTTGTTTTACTCGAAGAAGTTTTTGTATAATTAGGTCAGTAAGTGAGCTTATTCGCATATCCCTCCAAGCTTCACCATAGTCATGATTTTTATTAAGCATTAATTCAAAAATGACTTTTAATTGTTCATCATAAAGCTCTAAAGCAACATCTAAATTTAAATCAGACTTTTCAGCTACTCCTTTATTAATTTGTATTAGTGCCATAACACTGTAGTTAATTATCCCAATGAATTCTGACTCTTGTCCTTCATCAATCTTTTGAGTTTGGTTAGTTTGTATGCTTCTGATTCGTTGAGCTTTTATAAAAATTTGATCCGTCAAGGATGGAAGTCTAAGAATTCTCCATGCAGATCCATAATCACTCATTTTTTTCTCAAATAAAGCTCTGCATTGAAAAATAATTTCTTTGTACTCTTTTTCCGTAGCTTCCATTTAATTTAAATTTGTCATAAATTTCGAATTTATTTTTAATTCATTTACTCTTCATTTTAAAAGTTATCAAAAAAAACATTAAACCACATCAAATTCGAATACGAGGAAATCTAATCGATTTAGCAACACCCAAAATCATGGGGATTTTAAATCTTACAAAAGATTCTTTTTATGATGGCGGAAAGTATAATAATTTAAATAGCGCCATAGCTCATACTCAGAAAATGCTTGATGAAGGGGCGTACTTTATTGATATTGGAGTTTCAAGTAGTAAACCTGGAAGTTTACTTATTAGCCCAGAAGAAGAAAGAAATCGCTTGATTCCATTTCTAAAAATATTACTAAAAGAGTTTCCAAAAACTCACTTTTCATTAGACACATACAATAGCTTAGTAGCTGAAGAAAGTTTGGATCTTGGAATAAGTATGATCAATGATATATCAGGAGGTCTTATAGATCCAAATATTCTTTCTGTAGTAGGGTTGCACAAAGTGCCTTATGTAATTATGCATATGAAGGGAATACCAAAAAGTATGCAGGATGATATTTATTATCAAAATACAGTTCAAGAAATTACTTACTTTTTTAGTAAGCAAATAAAAAAAGCTTCTTCAGCCGGTATAAACGACATAATCATCGATCCCGGATTTGGATTTGGAAAAAGTAAAAAAAACAACTTTACTTTACTACAAAATTTAAGTTACTTTGAAAATCTTAAATGCCCAATACTTATTGGTATTTCTAGAAAATCTATGGTTTATAAAACCCTGGGAATTGGACCTGATCAATCTTTAAATGGAACAACAGCTCTTAATGCTTGGGGATTAGATCGTGGTGCAAAAATCTTAAGAGTTCACGATGTTAAAGAAGCGAAAGAATGCATCGACTTATGGTTAGAGCTTCAATAGTTTTTATAAATTTACACAAACGACGTTTACTTGAATATTACAGATTTTATTAACTTTTCTTTTATAGATGTTATTGACATAATACTTGTCGCTTTACTCCTTTTTTATCTTTACAGGTTAGTTCGGGGTACTGTAGCTATAAATATATTTATTGGAATCGTTATAATTTATTTAATTTGGAAATTGACTGCTTTACTCAATATGGATGTATTAAGTAATTTGCTAGGAAAGTTTATAAGTGTTGGATTCTTTGCCCTAATCGTAGTTTTTCAACAAGAAATAAGAAAGTTTCTTCTCCTTTTGGGATCAACAAATTTTACAAACAAGCGAAATGTGGTTCGCTATTTTAGGTTTTTAAGCCAAACCCAAGAAGAGTCAAATTTAAATTTAAAAATCTTAATAAATTCTTGTGACGAAATGGCCAAAAGTAAAATGGGAGCTATAATTGTATTGCAAAAAAATAATTCTCTTGATTTTACTTTAAATGAAAGTAATTATTCTAAGATACAATTGACACCCCAAGTTCTGGAAAGTATATTTTTCAAAAACAGTCCTTTACATGATGGGGCTATTGTCATTAAAAATAATATCATAATAGCTACTCGTGTTATTTTACCTGTGAGTGATAAATCAAATATTCCTTCGCGTTATGGCTTACGTCACCGAGCAGCATTGGGTATTACTGAGAAAACAGATGCGTTGGTATTAGTGATATCTGAACAAACTGGAAAAATAGTTTATTTTAAAAATGGAAGCTTTTATAGTATTGATAGTCTTGAAGCATTAAAAAAATCAATTACTCAAGATTTGAGTAATTAATTAAACGGCAAGCTCTTCTGCAAACTGTACATCATAAAGCTTAGCATAATAACCATCTTTAAATTTTAATAACTCATCGTGAGTGCCTTGTTCTACAATATCGCCTTTATGCATAACTACTATTCGGTCTGCATTTTTAACGGTTGCTAAACGATGAGCAATAATAATAGATGTCTTGCCTTTGGTCAAAGTATCAATTGCCCTTTGTATTATCTCTTCTGAATAACTATCAACTGAAGATGTAGCTTCATCAAGGACAAGAATTGAAGGTTCTGAAATATAAGCTCTTAGAAATGCAATTAACTGTCGTTGACCAGTAGAAAGCATCACTCCTCTTTCTTTAACATTGTAGTCATAACCATTAGGTAATGATTCTATAAAATCGTGAACTCCTATGTTTTTTGCTGCTTCAATTACTTTATCTTTTGAAATTCGAGAGTCAAACAGTGTGATATTATTAAATAAACTGTCTGCAAATAGGAATACATCTTGAAGAACAACAGAAACCTTATTACGTAAAGATTTTAAATCATATTTACGAATGGAAATCCCATCTATAGTAATATCGCCTGAATCAAATTCATAAAAACGTGAAATTAAATTTATTATAGTAGATTTTCCAGCTCCAGTAGCACCAACTAAGGCAATTGTTTCACCAGATTTAATTTCAAGTGATATATCATTTATTATTCTCTCCCCTTGAATGTATGAAAATCCTAACTTTTCTAGACATATATTACCATTAATTTGAGATGGCTTCAGAGTTCCCTTATCTTCTATATTACTATGTGTTTCTAAAATTTCAAATATTCTCTCAGCTGCTACCATTCCCATTTGTAAAGAATTAAATTTATCTGCAATTTGTCTCAAAGGTCTAAATAACATCTGAGACATTTGAATAAAAAGAAAAATAGTTCCAAGAGAAACATCTCCACCTGAGATCACGTTTAATCCTCCATACCATACCAAAAGTCCAATTGTAATTGAAGAGGAAATTTCAGCAACAGGAAAAAAAATAGAATTAAACCATACTGTTTTTAGCCAGGCTTTTTTGTGTTTTTTATTAATCGAAACAAAATTATCATACTCAATTTTTTCACGACTAAATAATTGAACTATTTTAATTCCACTAATTCGCTCTTGTACGAACGAATTCAAATTAGCTACTTGTATACGAACTTCTTCAAAAGCTTTTTTCATTGACATTTGAAAAAGTCTTGTTGCGTACAAAATAATAGGCAAAACTGAAAAAACAATTACAGATAAACTCCAATCTACGAAAAGCATTACTCCAGCAACTAAGACCATTTTTAATAAATCTGCTATGATCATAAATAAACCTTGCGAAAAAATACTTGCAATAGTTTCAATATCATTTACAGAACGAGTTACCAAACGCCCAACAGCAGTCTTATCAAAATAAGCCATTTTGAAGTGAAGAATCTTATTAAAAAGTTTAACCCTTAAATCTTTAATTACTTTTTGTCCTAACAAATTAGCATAAAAAACAAAAAGAAATTGGAATACAACCTCAAGTAACAAACTTAAGAACATTAAAATAACTAAGAAAATCATTCCTTGGTAGTCCTTAGGTCGAATATAATCATCCACAGTAACCTTTAATAAATAGGGTGTTACTGTAGAAAATGAAGATAGCAAAATTGCTGAAATCATTACAAAATAGTAAGTGGACTTAAAAGGTTTTATATAAGTCGAAAGTTTAGCAAAAAGTACTAAATCAAAAATTTTACCACTTACTTTTGCCATAACTATAAATAGATGCTATTTGGATATTCTATTTTAGTTAAAAACAATCCTTGCGCAGGAACTGAATAACCAGCAGCAGAACGTTTTTTAAATGAAATAATTTGATGTAATTCTTCTACCTTTTTTTTATTTAAACCAATTTCAATTAAAGTTCCAACAATAGCTCTAACCATATTGCGCAAAAAACGATTTGCTGTAATTGTAAATGTATAACCCTTTTTAGAATTGGTCCACTTAGCATAAGTGATGTCACAAAAAAAAGTTTTAACATCTGTCTTAGATTTAGAAAAACATTCAAAATCATCGTATTCTAGAAGAATTTGAGCAGCATCATTCATTTGCTTAAAGTCTAAATTTTGATTGATTTGATAATGCATATTATTCTCAAAAGCTACCTTTCCTTTAGATATATGATATTCATAGGTTCTTGAAAGCGCATCAAAACGTGCATGGGTATCAGATTTTACTTGTCTAATAGAATGAATAACAATGTCGGATGGTAAAAATTGATTAAGCTGATAAACTATTTGATTTTGCGATTCTGCATTTAAGCTTGAGTCAAAGTGCGCATACATCTGTCGAGCATGAACACCTGTATCAGTTCTTCCTGCAGCAATCAAAGTAATTTTTGATTTTAAGAGTATGCTCAAGGCATTTTCCATTACTTCTTGAACAGAAATTGCATTGGGTTGGATTTGCCAACCATGATAATTAGTTCCTGCATAAGAAAATTCTAAAAAATAACGCACTTTCATTTATTTATTATTGGTAAATATACTTTGAAAAAAGTATCGACACAATCTGAAAATTATTTCTAAATTAAAAAAGTTTTTTGTTAGTTATTCTAAATTAAATTTTGGTGAATCCAATTTTTAAAAATGAGTCTAAAAGTTGAAATAATTAAATTCAAATAAAATTTTATAGATAGCTAACATTAATAAATTTAATTCTACCAATGAAGAAAATCTTATTGCTTTCTGATACTCACGACCGCTTAGATAAAAAAATAATCAGTTATATCTCAAAGTCTGATCAAGTCTGGCACGCAGGAGACATAGGGAGCTCAAGGGTGTTAGATAATCTATCAGAATTGAAACCCCTAAGGGCTGTTTATGGAAATATAGATGGAAATCAAGTTAGATTGCAATTGCCTGAGGTTCTATTTTTTGATTGTGAAGGTATTTCTGTGTTAATGATTCATATTGCTGGTTATCCAGGTAGGTATAATTCAAAGACTAGAGACTTGATTATAAAATATAAACCTAAGTTATTAATTTGTGGTCATTCTCATATTTTAAAAGTGATGCAGGACAAAAAAAATAATCATTTACATATGAATCCTGGTGCAGCAGGTATATCCGGTTTTCATAAAATAAGGACAATGCTTCGTTTTGAAATAGATAATGGTAAAATTCAAAATCTTGAGGCTATTGAGTTAGGTGCTAGAGGTCAGTTAGCGAATACGATCAATGGAACTAACTAATTTTTCATCTTTATTAATTGCCCTTCGAGCTAATAGAAGCAATATACATTCTACAAAAGAACTTACAAGAATTATGAAAATAATGGTATTTAAATCTCCTTCAAATATTTTTGAAATATAGATCTGAAGTACAATTAAATTAAGTAAAATTAAAATTAAACAAATGATTGACTGAATTTTTCTTCTCCCATAAATAAAAAGAGATATGAATCCTAAAATCGGAATACAGTAAAAACCATAAAGGTCTTTAAAAAATGAATTTAATTCAATACCTAAAGGAGAATTAAGAGAAACATATAAAACAATAAAAGAGAGTAAAATAACCAAAAGAAGATATAAGGATTGAATACGCTGAATCATAAATAGTTTTTAAACAAAATTAACTTTTTTTTAAAAGTGGATGTTTTAAATAAAATTTGTAATATTGTCATTCTTCAATTAAAAACATTATAGCGTTAATGACGTCTATAAAGCTTAAACCACAATAATTAATGTACGAATTAGCTACTCTTAAAACAAAGAAACTTTCTGAATTACAAGAAATCGCCAAAAAAATTGGCATCAAACGTATTGCAGGATTAAAAAAATTAGATTTGGTCTATCAAATTGTAGATTTCATTGCTTCAAAACCTGATGAAGAAACAAATTCTAAAACTATCCAAACAAAGCAAAATAATAAATCAGTAAATCAAAAATCTGAAGATACAAAGCATGAAGGTAATAAGCCTGAAAATCAAAAAAAGACTTCTCAACAAAATCATATAGCACAAAAATCAAGGCCTAACAATAACTCTGACAACAAATTAGAAAACAGAAACCCTCATAAAAAAGAAGCTCACAGCAATAATAAATTTAAGAAAACTGGGAATCAAAACAATAATCCTAATCAAAAAAATAGTATTAATAATGGTAATCGTGGTGATCATAACCATAACAAAGATAATAGAAGTCGTTACCGACAACCTGACTTTGAGTTTGATGGTATAGTTCAAACAGAAGGTGTTCTAGACATGATGACTGAAGGTTATGGATTTTTACGTTCTTCAGACTACAATTATCTTTCTTCGCCTGATGACGTTTATGTTTCTCAATCTCAAATCCGTCTTTTCGGATTAAAAACTGGTGATACCGTACTAGGCTCTGTACGCCCCCCTAAAGAAGGTGAAAAATACTTTCCATTAATTAAAGTGGATAAGATCAATGGTTTGGATCCTAAAGTAGTTAGGGATCGTGTTTCATTTCAACATCTTACCCCCCTTTTTCCTCAAGAAAAATTTAACTTGGCAGACAAACAAAGTACGATTTCTTCCAGAATTATGGATTTATTCTGTCCTATAGGTAAGGGACAAAGGGGCATGATTGTTTCTCAACCAAAAACTGGAAAAACAATGCTTCTTAAAGATATCGCAAACGCAATAGCAGCGAATCATCCGGAAGTTTATCAGTTAATTTTATTAATTGACGAGAGACCAGAGGAGGTTACTGATATGCAAAGAAATGTTGATGGTGAAGTTGTTGCATCTACATTTGACGAACCTGCAGAACGTCATGTTAAGGTTGCTAACATTGTTTTGGAAAAAGCCAAAAGGCTTGTTGAGTGTGGACATGATGTTGTTATACTTTTAGACTCTATTACACGTCTAGCAAGGGCATATAATACGGTTCAACCTGCTTCTGGAAAAATCCTTAGCGGAGGTGTTGATGCTAATGCTCTTCATAAGCCAAAACGATTTTTTGGTGCGGCTAGGAATATTGAAAATGGAGGTTCACTATCTATAATTGCAACAGCCTTAACAGAAACAGGTTCAAAAATGGATGAAGTTATTTTTGAAGAATTTAAAGGAACTGGTAATATGGAGCTTCAACTAGATAGAAGAATTGCTAATAGAAGAATATTTCCAGCAATTGATTTAGTATCTTCAAGTACACGGCGCGATGATTTATTACTTGATGAGAATACTATTAAACGGATGTGGATTATGAGAAAGTATTTAGCTGATATGAATCCTGTTGAGGCAATGGAATTTATTAATGATCGCTTTACTAGAACTCAAAGCAATGAAGAATTTTTAATTTCAATGAATTCTTAAATTAAAATCAAGTTTAGAGTGAAGCAACATGCTTAGCAAGTTTAGATTTTAAGTTAGATGCTTTGTTAGCGTGAATTATATTTTTCTTTGATAACTTATCAATTAGAGAAATGACAGAAGGAAACATCTTATTTGCTTCTTTCTTCTTAGTAAGCTCACGCAATTTTTTAATAGCATTACGAGTTGTTTTATGTTGGAAACGGTTCAAAAGTCGTTTCTTATTGTTTGAACGAATGCGTTTTAATGCTGATTTATGATTTGCCATAATTAAAATTTATTTTGTAGCCCGTAGGGGAGTCGAACCCCTCTTTCCAGGATGAAAACCTGGCGTCCTAACCGATAGACGAACGGGCCATATTTTAGTGCGCAAATGTACACGGAATATTATTATTAAGCAAATACATTTAAAAACAAAAATATATTGAGTTTTATGTAGTTTTTTTTTAAAAAAAACCTCTTAAAAAAAAGGTTTAATCCATTTTAAAATCAAAAAAAAGGAATGATTATTAAACAAAATAAATTAAATCAATATGCTCTAGCGAATAGTACACGTCTATTGGAATCTTTCCCAGAATAAACACATTTACCTGATTCTTCCTTGAAATCTAATGGGATACAACGAATTGTTGCTTTTGTTTCTTTTTTAATTGCCTGTTCAGTAAGCTCAGTCCCATCCCAATGTGCAGAGATGAATCCACCTTTTTTATCTAATATTTTTTTGAAATCTTCAAAATTATCTACTGTAGTTATTTTTTGTTCGCGAAAACTTTTTGCCTTATCAAATAAAGCTAGTTGTATTTCTTTGAGATGAAGATCAATATAACTTACAACTTCTTCTTGACTAATTACAGTTTTTGATAAATTGTCCCTTCTAGCAATTTCAACACTACCTTTTTTTAAATCATTTGGACCAATTGCAATTCGAATAGGAACTCCCTTAAGCTCATATTCATTAAACTTGAATCCTGGTTTAAATTTATCACGATTATCAAATTTAACACGGATATTTTTTTCTTCTAAAAGCAATTTAATCTTTAAAGCTACTTGAGCGATTTGTTTTTGCTGCTCTGCACCTTTATAAATTGGAACAATAACCACTTGATATGGAGCAAGGTTTGGAGGTAGAACTAATCCTTTATTATCGCTGTGAGTCATAATTAATGCACCTATAAGTCTTGTAGAAACTCCCCATGATGTAGCCCAAACATAATCTAGGGATCCTTTATCTGATGTAAATTTCACATCAAATGCCTTAGCAAAGTTCTGACCTAAAAAGTGTGAAGTTCCTGCTTGTAGAGCTTTCCCATCTTGCATTAAGGCTTCGATACAATACGTTTCTTCTGCTCCTGCAAATCGCTCACTTGAAGTTTTGGTTCCTTGTATAACAGGAATGGCCATAAAGTTTTCAACAAAATCAGCATATACTTGATTCATCAATTTTGTTTCCTCAATAGCTTCTTGCTTTGTGGCATGGGCCGTGTGACCTTCTTGCCATAGAAATTCTGATGTTCTTAAAAAAAGTCGAGTACGCATTTCCCAGCGAACAACATTAGCCCATTGGTTTATTAAAATTGGTAAATCTCTGTAAGATTGAATCCATGATTTATATGTATTCCAAATCACAGCTTCGCTGGTAGGTCGGACAACTAGTTCTTCTTCTAACTTAGCCTTGGGGTCTACTTTAAGTTTGCCCGGTTTATCTTCATCATTTTTTAAACGATAATGAGTAACAACTGCACATTCTTTTGCAAAACCTTCAGCATTTTTTTCTTCGGCTTCAAATAAACTTTTAGGAACAAATAGTGGAAAGTAAGCATTTTCATGTCCAGTAGCCTTAAACATTTTATCAAGTTCAGCTTGCATTTTTTCCCATATTGCATATCCATAGGGTTTAATAATCATACAGCCTCGTATTGCTGAATTCTCAGCAAGATCAGCTTGAACTACAATTTCATTATACCATTTGGAATAATCTGTTTCCCGAGGAGTTAATTTATTGGACATAAAAGTTTGGCACAAAATTTGCCTATATTTAATTATAATAATGATTGATA
>Ga0233397_1000074_pt1 | contig 53725 bp, 43 predicted proteins | sample 35DmetaG_FD_189957 | JGI IMG/M metagenome (GOLD analysis project Ga0233397, IMG submission 189957) | Seawater microbial communities from Monterey Bay, California, United States - 35D | ecosystem: Environmental > Aquatic > Marine > Coastal | place: USA: California | collected 2016-10-20
TCTTCAACAAATTTTATTAGCCTTAGATTACTTTTGTTACTGGTCGTTTCAAACGAAATCAAAGTATCGAGAATTTCCAGCGTTTTCATCATTTCATTTCCTCACGACAGAGATCTAAAAATGCTGAATAAATACTACGAGATGCTAACCCTTTGAGTGAGAGTAAACCTACTGGTAAAGGTGGAACTTCACTTTCTAGCGGAACAAATATTAATGGTTTTCCATCAGGTGCATGCGTACCTATTGGCCTATAATTAATTACGGAAAATCCAAATCCGTTTGCTACAAGACTTCTTGCTACCGCAAGATCTTTCGTACGTTCTGCTATTATTGGCCTTGGCCCAGTACGATTAAAAAATGATAGAAAATAATCAGAGCTAAGGGGTAAATCAAGAAGAACCATTGCATGATCAGTAAGTTGTTCAACCTTTAATATTTTATTCTTTGCAAGCGGATGATCAGGCGCAAGCATAACAAATGGTGGTAAAGATTTTATTGCTTGAAACTCTAGATCGTTAGGTAAATCTATTGCATAACTTATAGCTAGATCGATATCACCTTGCCGTAAAGCTGTGAAAATCTCTGATTGTGTTAACTCGCTTTGACTCAATTTTACTGCAGGATGAGCTGCCTCAAAGCTGCGTCGTAATTTTGGGACAACAATTTGTGCAAAAGAAACTAAACACCCAAGGTGCAAATGGCCTTGAATAGAATGGGAAACCATGCCTGCCATACGCGTAAGTTCGGTCGCATTATTTAGAATAAGTTCAGCTTGAGCTGAAAGGGTGCGACCAGCTTCAGTCAAAGATAATCCTTGTGGGCGCCTTCGAACAAAAAGAACTGCGCCTAAATCTTTTTCAAGCTGAGAAAGTGCTGTTGAAATAGAGGGCGAGGATACGTTTAAAATACGACTTGTTGCCGCGATGCTTCCTGTATGAGCGGTCACAGTAAAATATTCAAGCTGACGTAAAGTAAATCTTAGTTGCATTTAGATATGTTGACGTAGAAGGAAATGCCTGTCAATCGTCCCCAGGAACACCATAAGAGGGGGCTTCACGAGGATCGATTGCCCTTTGAACGTAGGCATCAAGTTGTGGTTTGTAAACATCCCATGCGGTTGCTACTTCTTCGATAGGGCAATTTGTAGTCCAGTCACAACGTAAATCAGCAATAGGCCAAGACATTTTATCGACAATTTTCATGCCAGCAGAATGAACTGGCCCTGCTTCTCCTCCTGCTTTTAATCCTGATCGCATTGCTGCAATTAATCTATCTCCGATGTGTCCCTCAGATGATATGAAGGCATTAACAATTGATTGTGGTATACTATCGTTAGACAGGAGGTTTCCACCTGCAGCTACGTCCTTTCCTTCAGCTTGTGTCCAAATGCCAAGTGAGTTTGGTCCAGAATGAATTGATGTCAAACCTGTTGTGTCGATTGCTAGAACTTGTCTATATTCAATAAATTTTCCAATTGATTGTATATTTTTTATTGCCTGTTCAGCTGACAACCCCTTCTCCATTAAATCAAGTGTAAGAGGTCCGAGTGTTGGATCTGTAATATTTTGCGAAGCAACGGCGCCCACTTTGGCACGTGCAAAAGAACATCGAGCTGCAACCGCAGGTGAAGAAGATGAAATAGCAATGCCAAACATACCAGTTTTAGCACATCGAGCAACAAGTGAAAATGTCATGCTGGTATGACCGCTGTGCCGTCAATTTCAACAAGCCATTCAGGTCGTGCAAGGGCTTGAACAACAAGGCCAGTTGAAACTGGATAAACACCTTTAGTGTATTCTCCAATTGTGCGGTAGACTGCCTCTCGATGACGTACATCTGTAATATAAACAACAATTTTAACGAGATGACCCATTTCACCCCCGGATTCCTCAATAAGTTGTTTAATGTTTTGCATAACTTTATGAGTTTGATCTATAGGGTCATGACTTTTTATATTTATAGCATCATCTAAATTTTGAGGGCATTGACCTCTTAGCCAGACGATTTTATCTGAAGCGTTGGTCACGACTGCCTGACATAGGTCATTATCCAAATTTTGTTCTGGGTAAGTCTTAGCTGTGTTGAATTTACGAATACGCTTATGTGTCATCTTCTATTCCTATGTTTGATAATGTGCGGCAAGCCAAAGTTGAAAATCACGAATTGTTCCTTCGTAATCTTCCTCTGCTAAAGGACCAGAACCTGCATGATAGGAGCTGAGTGCACTTTGCATCCTTTCAAGCTTTTCACGATCCTCCTGATTTACTTTTTCCCAAAGAGCAATTCTATTAGCAATAGTCTTTTCGTCAAGGTCGTTACCATAGGTTGAAAGCGTCCATTTAACTTTGATTTGCCCCGCATTTAAAGGAAATATGCTTAATGAAACAAGAAGACTAGCTGCTTGGCTTGCAACCTGTGTTGGGAAAATCGAGAACAATGTCGAACGTAGCCGCTCATCTTCTGTAAGATTAGGCGCTCCAAGTCCACGCTGTGGAATATTTTTTGGATAATTTGCTGCATAGGAAGTAAATCCAGGCCCATTAACAAGTTTGCGAGCTAGACCCGTTGGCGTATAGGAATGAAGTGTTTCAGGATGCACAACAGATAGGTGATATCCTTCCATAAAGTTCTCAACCAGGCATTTCCAGTTTGTATTCCATACCTCCTCTGCGACATGTGCAAGTTTAAATTTTTCACTTTCATAATTTGTTAATAAATCATTAAGGGCAGGGTGCTTAAAAGGTGAGTTCCCTGAGGTAAGATTTACATAAATGAAGCCATTCCATATGTGACTATTATGCTTGTAGAGCCCACAGTTTTTAGGTTCAAAACCAGCATTTTTCATCCTAGGTGCACGTAAAAGTATTCCATCTAAATCATATGACCAAGCATGATAAGAACAGATAAAACGCTTTGTATTGCCTGTACCCTCGGCCAATGGCATCCCTCGATGACGGCAAACATTAGCTAGCACTATTATTTTGCCATCGCTTTGACGTACAACAAGCAAAGGCTCATTTAAAAGCTGAGCTGTAAAAAAGTCCCCTGAATTAGGGATCTCATCTACACGACCAAGACAATGCCAACCGTTACGTAAAACAATTTCTACTTCATTGTGAAAATACTCTTCACTAGTGTATAGTGATCCCGGTAAACTCATCGGACTATCAGCTGGTAGCGATGCAATATCACGAAGAATGTTGGAAAATGAAGACATCGCTAATCCTCCCCAATAAAACTTGGTTTAAATGTGGAATCGATCCGGCTCATTAAATATTGAGCAAAATCATAATTTGGGCGTTCAAGATGTGATAAATGACCTGGTGTCGCACCGTCTGATGAAAGTCCACGATAAACTTTCTCGGTGCATCCTTTGTCTTCAATATTTACTCGATCTAGCAACGATTTTAAGTCACTCAAATTTTTTTGGGCTTCTTTATCATCGATGTAATCATTAGACATTCCACCTCCAAAACGTATGTGAACCTTGGAGGGTCCCTTTGGGTGGAGACTAAGATACCAAAAGTACCCTGGTGTAAGTGTAATTAATAAACTGGGGTATATTGCAAGAAGATATGTTGTCCGCCGTTCTTCACCTTTAAGACGGTCATTGTCGGGGTGTGCCATTGCAATACTTAAAGACTTGTCCTTTAAGATTGTATGATAATTAAATGCCTTACGACCAGGTGGACAAATCATCTCATCAAGCTTTGATAATCCGCCTATAGTTCCTGCATGGCAAACTGGTAAATGATAGCTCTCCATAAAGTTTTCGGCTAAGATTTTCCAGTTGGTGTCCCATAAATGTTCTTCAAAAAATGTCTGAGTATAGTTAGCCATATCGTAACCCTTGATTAACTCTTGTACCTCAGTAAGTTCTTGCGAAACTGGTTTTGCATCTGGATTGAGGTTTATAAAAACCCAGCCAAGCCATTCTTCGCAAGCAATAGTTGGTAATTTATATTGATTTTTGCAAAAAGCCTTATTTGCGTTCATTGCGGGTGCACCGCGTAAGCTTCCATCTAGATTATATGTCCAGGCATGGTATGGACAAACTATAACTTTAGCAGATCCACTACCATTGAGTAATGTAGACATACGATGTCGGCATACATTCGACATTGCACGAAGAGTATTATTTTGATCGCGAAGGACAATAACAGGCTGTTCAGCAAGCTCACAAGTCACATAATCACCAGGCTTTGCAAGAGCGCTTGCTCTGCCAACGCAAAACCAATCTTTCTTAAAGATCTGCTCAAGCTCTGTTTCGTTGAATTCTTTTGAGGTATAGACTTGAGGTGGCATAGCTCGAGATTCCTCAAATGATACAGATACATTTGCGCGTAAAGCATCAATTGGAACTTTTGCTGGATGCTCAATATTCATTTCATTACTCCTTTGTCACAAATTTACTGGACGGTAATCTTGATAGTTACGTTGAATTTCTAATTGGTCAGCAATATGTGCAGCATCATGCCAAACGCCCCAAATGAATGTAGATCCGCGTCTTGACTGCCAAGGAAGACCTAAAAAATACAACCCAGGTTCTGGTGACACTCCACGTTGATGAAAAGGTGCTCCGTTCGTGTCAAAGGCATTAGGAAGATTTACCCAACTAAAATCTTGTTCATAGCCAGTAGCCCATATGACGCTACGGATGCCTTCTTTCTCCATATTTAATTCAAGAATTGGAGTTGTGAGACATTCAGGGTCCTTTAAGAGAATATGCGCTTTTGGTTCTTCTGGTAGATTTATACCGAATTTTTCAATGTAAGTGTCAGCTTTGGTTAGCAAATCCAAATAATTTGCGTCACCTTCGGTAATATTTTTTTTCAGATCGTTACATATAATTAGTTTGCCGTTTTTGTAACCAGAAGCACGTCCAAGTAACACCATCCCATCATGGGCGAATTTGCGAAAATCAACTGTTTTTCCACCTTGAGCACCACTAACTGAAATTGTCACATGCTCTGTTCCAGGCGTCTTTGCTGATAAATCCCATAATCCCAATACACCAAGCCACCAACAATAGTCTCTGTCTCTATAAGATCGTGGTGGACGATCATGTGGCCCTACACATAAAAATACCTTACGTCCGGCACGTTGAAGTTCATCTGCGATTTGCCCACCGGATGACCCCGCACCAATAACTAGTACAGCACCTTCATTAATTTGATCTGGGTTTTTATAATTTGCAGAATGTAACTGCATTATATTAGGTGATTCTGGGATGATCTTTGGTAAGATTGGCCGTTGAAATGCTCCTGTAGCACAAATTATGTTCTGAGCTTCAATTGTGCCTTTTGAGGTTTTAACTAAAAACCCTGATTGCCCATCAATACGATCAGCAGTATGAACCTCAACACCTGTGCGTATAGGAGCTTTGTGATTTGCAGCAAAATTATTCAATGCATCGGCTACCTCATCTTTTGGAGGAAAACCTTCAGGCCCAGTTTGTGGGAATTTCATGCCTGGAAAACAATCATGCCATGCTGGCCCATTAGCAACAAGTGAGTCCCATCGACGCGACCGCCAGCTTTCTGCAATCCTATCACGCTCTAGAACTAAATGATCAATTGCATAGCGCGATAAATTAGCACTAGCGGCAATTCCAGCTTGCCCAGCTCCCACTACAAGCGTGCTTATGCGTTCGACCATTTTGTTCTCCAGTATTTTTATACTAGATTGCAGAGAATGTTTTTTTGAAAAAGTAAAAATTATCTATGATCAAGTTAGTTTTTTTCTAAGTTCAAGTTAAAATAGGAACATATATCTTTGATAATAATTAAATGTACTATTTACCTCACATGAAAGTGCCTGAAATAGTATTTTATGTCATGTATCAATGTATATAAAATTATTTTTCTAATATGAAATCTACTTGGACAATCATCACAGTCACTTACATTAGACTTTTCAAGCTATTTAGTTGGTTTTGTGAATTTTATTAACCTACCGGATGAACCATCCTCTAATACCCAAATGGCACCATCATCATCTATTTCGACTTCTCTTACCCTTTTAGACCAGCTAAAGCGTTCAGCCTCAAATGGTTCTCCATTATTGAAGCCTATTCTTACGAGTGCTTTACTTTTTAATCCTCCTAAAAATGCATCTCCATTCCATTCAGAAAATTCACCTCCTTCATAAAAGATTAGTCCTGATGGAGCTACCGTAGGTACCCAGTGAAGTTTTGGCGCAATGAATTCTGTTCTTGTATCATGAGTTGGGATTTTTAACCCACTATAATGATTGCCCTCTGATACTATTGGCCAACCATAATTTTCACCGGCAACTATTAAATTAAGTTCATCTCCATGCCTTGGACCCATTTCGTGTGCCCACAGTTGACCATTCTTATTGAATGCTATTCCAAGGACATTTCTGTGTCCGATTGTCCAAAAAGTCTTTGCGAGGTCACCTTTGTCCTGAAATGGATTGTCTGTAGGTATGGTTCCATCCTCATTAAGACGAATGATTTTACCTAGTGCGACGTCCCATTGTTGTGCAGGGGTTTGCTCTTGCCGGTCGCCTGATGTAATGAAAATCTTTCTTGCATGGTCTGTTCCATCGAGGCCAAATACTATTCTGTGGGAAAAATGCCCTTTCCCTGATCGAGCTGGCGTTTGCTTCCATATAGTTTCAATATTTTTCAGTTGAGGTTTATCTGTCCTATCAAGTGTGCCTCGTATTACGGTTGCATATCTTGTTTTTCCAGCATTGTCTGAATTGATGTAAGAAATATAAACCAGCTTATTTTTTTTATAATCTGGATGAAGTACGACATCACCTAATCCTCCTTGGCCACCTGCAAAAACTTTTGGGACTCCAGACACTAAAGACTGCTCGCCACTTCTATCTACAAGCCAAAGTTTTCCAGCTTTTGTCGTGATTAATAGGTTTTCTTTGTTGATAAATGACATCGCCCAAGGTTTGTAGAATTCTGAAATAACTTTACCTTCTAATCTGTTACCTGCGCTTCCAAGAACAAAATTATTTGCATAAGCAATTGAAGCAAAATTTATTAGTAATATTAGAATAATAATACGCATTAAAAAACCATCCCATTAATTGTGTTTTACCCAAACTATTAAAAATAGTAATATAATTATGATAGATGTTATTATTTTCCAGATTGGGTTCAATGGCTTTGTTTGTTATGAGCAATGAATAACATTTTTCAATACTTAGCCTTGTATGTTTAACAATGCCATCAGTTGTAATCTTGATTGTCCTGCAATAACATTCATAATAACACTCTCCAGAGTGAATGGTAACGATTTACCAATTGCTTAGAGGGAACTACAACTTTTATTAGAATCTGGAAATTTCCAAAGTGACAATTTATCTCATTCGACATGCACAATCAGCCTTCAATGCTGTTCACGACCCTAACAAACCTGATCCAATGATATTCGATGCACCTATCACTGCGATTGGAGAATCTCAGGCTATAAATGCTCGAGACGAAGTCAAACAACTAAATATAACAAATGTAATTGTTTCACCGTTCACTAGAACATTACAAACAGCCCAATTGATTTTTGGAAATAGGCTGCCATTCCAGATTAATTCTGAAGTGAGAGAGCAACTTTGTAATAGTTGCGATGTAGGAAGTCCGCCTAACAAACTGGCTAAAAATTACCCCCATCTTGACTTTGATCATCTAGATGATTGCTGGTGGCATGAGGGAGAAAAGGATCACCGTGGGATTTCAGTAGAGCCTGAAGAGATTTTGCAGGACAGAGCAAACAGGTTTGCTGATTTTCTCAATCGCAAAAAAATCCATTCCACAGCAATTGTTTCTCATGGAAACTTCATTCAAGCATTAACTGGAATTAAGCCCAAAAACTGTGAAATAATAGAATTTGATCCAATTAAGGATAATATTTGAAGAACTTAAAGTTCTTTTAGTTGCCTTATTATTTTTAAAAAATCTGACAATTATATCTAAAGGAGTGAACGATATTATGCAAAGCCTAAAAACTGGGAAAGATCTCATGCATTGGTTAGCGAATATTGATGAGGATGGCATAGCATGGCTATATCTTCAGACAGTTGGTAAATCTGTAAATGTTCTGAACAATGCTGTAATGACAGAACTAGAGTGTCTTCTTGATCGACTTGAGAATAAAAAAGACCTTCGTGGTGTTGCCTTGCTATCAGGCAAGAAAGGTGGTTTTGTTTATGGTGCGGATATCCATGAATTTGAGACGTTAAAAACTGCTAGTGAAGTTGCCAATCACATGTTGTATGTGCATGGGTTGTTCAACCGCATTGAGGCGCTTCCGGTGCCAAGTTGTGTTGGCGTTGATGGGATTGCCGTTGGTGGTGGACTGGAAATTGCTTTAACATTTGACCGATTGTTTATTACATCCTCTTCAAAAACAAAGCTCGGCTTTCCTGAGGTTAATCTTGGTATAATGCCGGGCTATGGAGGCAGTGGACGGGCCTATGGCCGGATTGGTACAAAAGCTGTGCTGGACATGATGGTCAGTGGGCGCCCAATTGGCAGTATTGATGCAATCAAAACAGGGCTTGCTGATGAACTGGTTGATAAGCCCGATGACTTAGAAAAATCAATGCGCGAATGGATAATTGGATGCAATGGCGAAAAGCCGATCTTTACCGAGCTTGAAACCGCAGCAGATGCAACAGCAATTGCGGCTGCTAAGGATAAGTATCTTAAGCGTTTACGCTCCGATCATACACCTGCTCCAGCAGCGATAATAGAGCATGTTGAAAATTTTGGTCATGATAAAAGTGCCATGTCGGCAAGTGAAATAGACGTTTTTCCTAATCTTATGGTTAGTAGTGCTTCAAAAAATTTACGGCGTGTTTTTTATCTCACTGATGCAGTTCGAAAATCGGCACGCGGTGAGAGTGGCATCAAACGAATGCATGTTGTTGGAGCGGGCGTAATGGGAGGTGATATTGCAGCCATCGGGGCAATGGCTGGACTTGATGTTACATTAACAGATATGAATGATGCAGCTATTGTGGGCGCAATCGCGCGTGCCAAGAAGTTGTTTGAGCGGCGCCTGAAAAGTGATGAGAAAGTTGCTTTAGCATTAGCACGACTTCGAACCGATCTTGATGGTAATGGTGCAACTGATGCTGATCTAATCATTGAAGCAGTTGCGGAAAAGCTAGAAGTTAAACAAGCAGTTTTTAAAAATCTGGAGGCTGTTAGTAAAGCAAGTGCAATTTTAGCAACAAACACTTCGGCTATTCCTTTGGAGGATATAGCAACCGCATTAAACGGACCAGAACGCTTAATTGGATTGCATTTCTTTAACCCTGTTCCTGTATTGCCGCTTGTTGAAGTAATCTGGTCAAAATATTCAGATCCCGAAATTGTTAGCCGCGGCATGCAGTTTGCTGGACAGATTGGTAAAATGCCGGTTCGCTGTAAATCGGCGCCGGGTTTTTTGGTAAACCGCGCCTTACTTCCATACATTTTTAAAGCGATTGAGGCAGTAGCTGGTGGCGAAAAAGCAGACCATATTGATGAAGCACTTGTAGATTTCGGCATGCCAATGGGGCCAATCGAACTTGCTGATCAAATTGGACTGGATGTTTGTCTTGATGTTGGCATTGTGCTTGGCATGCCACCCGCCACAAAAGCACTGCTTGATGAGAAATGTAGGACTGGAACAATTGGGCGTAAATCTGGAAGCGGTTTTTATGAATGGGATGGAAATCGGGCTATTCGGGCGCACCAATCAAAAGATCCAAGAGTAATGGCCGCAATCGCAAAAAACATGTTAGCCCCTATGATTGAGGAATGCCGTAAAGCAGTGGACGAAAATGTTGTAGACACAGCTGATAGCGCAGATGCTGGAATGATTTTTGGCATTGGCTTTCCTGGATTTCGAGGTGGGCCACTAAACTGGTCTAAAGAACAATAAATCAAAAAGACTAGACCTGGGAGGCACAATGACTGAAATTTTCATTTTAGCGGCGCAAAGGTCAGCCATTGGAAACTATGGTGGTAGTTTGAAAGACACTTCTCCAGTTGATTTAGCCATTCCAGTTGCAAAAGATGCAATTGAAAAATCTGGTCTGCCGGCAGATTTAATCCAACATGCCATTTATGGTCATGTGATACACACCGAACCGCGCGATATGTATTCTCCGCGCTGTATTTCTATTGGAGCTGGTTTGTCTGATACATCAACAGCCTTCCAGGTTAATCGGTTATGTGGTAGTGGCCTTCAGGCAATTGTTAGCGCAATTCAACTCATTAAGCTTGGTGATTGCGACACGACACTGGCAGGTGGCGTTGAAGTGATGAGCCGTGGGCCGTATATTATACCTGCCCAACGTTGGGGCGCTCGTATGGGTGACGCTGCTGTTATAGATATGATGACAGGTGCTCTGCATGATCCGTTTGGGGTTGGACATATGGGGATAACTGCTGAAAATGTTGCTGCTGATTATGGCATTAGTCGTGAGGATATGGATCAATTCTCAGCACAATCGCAGGCCCGGGCAGCCCATGCCATTGATGCAGGATATTTTAAAAGCCAGATTACTCCTCTAGAATTGACCACGAGACGTAAGATAGTGACATTTAATCGTGATGAATTTATCCGTGCTGAAACTACCATTGAAAGTCTTGCAGGTTTGCGGGCTGCATTTGCCAAAGATGGGTTAATTACTGCAGGTAATTCGTCCGGGATCAATGATGGCACAGCTTCTCTCGTGCTAGCCAATGCTTCTGTGATAGAGGTAAACAAAGTTAATCCATTAGCGCGCATTGTTGCATATGGGTTTGGTGGGGTTCCATCACGTATTATGGGGATGGGACCAGTGCCTGCCAGTAATATGGCATTGGAGCGAGCAGGATTAAGCGTTAGTGATCTTGATATAGTCGAGAGCAATGAAGCCTTTGCTGCCCAAGCTTGCGCCGTTTCACGTCAGTTAAATCTTAATACAGCACAAGTAAACCCTAATGGTGGTGCCATTGCACTTGGTCATCCAGTTGGAGCTACTGGTGCAATAATAATGACTAAGCTGGTTCATGAATTACATCGTATTAACGGGCGTTATGGTATGGCGACAATGTGCATTGGAGGCGGGCAAGGTATTAGTGTAATTATTGATGCAAAGCTATGATTATAAATGAGAAATACTTATATTAGATTTTGGTTGTATATGAGGCTAAAAATATTTTATTTTAACAGCCTCATTTAAAAAAATTCATTTAGCAGATTGTTTTTCATCGTAAGCAGCTTTTTTTTCCAAATACTGCTCTTCTGTTAACTTATGCCATCCTACACAATTACCATTTGGGCTTCGCCCACATCCACATTTAGACATTCTAAACTCCTAATAATAAAATAATAGATTAGAAATAGTGCACATAATGATTCTGACAAATTTTTACATTGTTTGATTTGATCAAACGTGATTAGAGGTCAAGCTCCAAAAGTCCTTCAGATTTTGCTGCACGAGATTGGCATAGGATGATTGTATTTTTCTGCTGTGCTTTTGAAAGCACAAAATCGCGATGTTCCACTTCACCCGAAATTAATCCACACTGACAAACACCACAAAGCCCGTCACTGCATTTTAGATTCACTGCGATACCATTATCTATAAGGACTTCTGCGGCATTTTTGTCTGCAGGTACAGGCAATTCTATTTCTGATTTCATAAGTTTTATTGTAAATGCAGAGTTCTCATAATCTGGTGTTTCTGGTACGGAGAAGTATTCAAGATGCTTAGCGTCTTCGGGGAACCCCGCACGCTCTGCATCGTCCATAACGGCAGACATATAGACCTCCGACCCACATGCATAAACATGCCACCCAATCTGGTATTCCGCCATAATATTAGTAAAATTGGCTCTCGTACCTTCGCTGGAAATATGAAGTGTTACATGATCAGACCAAGGAAAGCTGTCAATATCTCCCAATAGTCCCATTTCCTCCCTTGCACGACCAGAATAGTGCAATTCGAAGGCCGCTTTACGTGCGTGAAGCTCATGTGCCATCGCAATCATTGGGGTAATGCCGATGCCGCCACCCATGAGAAGAGTTTTAGTTGCATTGTGGTTGAGCGGGAAGTGGTTGATTGGTTTTGAAAAGAAGACGTGCCGTCCTTTGGTAAATATTTTTTGCATTAGCTTCGACCCACCACGTCCTTCATCTTCACGTAAAACGACAATCTGGTACTTAGAACGATCTGCTGGATCTCCCGACATAGAGTATTGTCTTAGGAATTCAGGCGCGACGACTATGTCAAGATGTGCCCCAGCTTGCCATTCTGGCAATGAATCTCCAGAGGCTGCCTGAAATTCATATTTTATAATTCCCTTCGCTGTTTCCTCTGCAACGGTTACAATCGCAGAAATTACTGGACTTTTCTCATCATTCTCGTAGCGGTGAAGTATGGTCTTATCTCCAGCCGCAACACGCTTTTTGTGCTCTTCAGCAGAAACCATTGCTTGATAAGCCTTGATACCTTTTTCACGATCCATCGTGTAAGGGTAAAGATAGGGCGGTGGTGCCAATGTTGCAGGATAGACAGCCATGGTCTGATCCTTGAATTTGAGATCTAAGTCTTTTGAAAGACTGCGCAAGTTTACTGAATTTTTTGTGGGGCGATAGCCACCATCTTCCTCAATTTCAAGATCCCACCACCATTTTTTAACGGGGTTCAGCGTGCCATTATCAACAATGTCATCAAGCTTGGCCAATGTTGGTGCGAGTTTAGGAATATTCATTGCTGCCCAGCGAAAAGGTTTCTCTTTAAAAATCCCTTCAAGGTTCCAGGGGCAGGTCTTCATGCAGCGGCCACACATTGCCCCTCCAAGATTGGTCAAGCGGTATGAGGTACATTTTTGGCTGTCAGATTTCCAAATTTCATAGCCGTTGAACATAGTTTTCGGCCCAGCAGTGATCGCACCAGCGGGGCATTCGCGAGCGCATTTGTTACAGGAGTTGCAGAATTCTTGTAGGCCGAAGTTGATTGGCTTGTCATGTGCTAGTGGCAGGTCAGTAGTTATCGTGCCCGATTTTAAACGTGGGCCAAGAAATGGGTTGAGGATTACCTCACCAATTCGGCTTACCTCACCCAGACCTGATAGAAGCAAGAGCGGTGGTTGTAATACATCACCATCCATCACCGTATGTGCCTTGGCACTGTAGCCCATGTTGCGTATCTGCTTGGCTATTATACCGCCTAGAAGTGAGAAACGTAGATAGGCGCGCATAGATTGTGCCACTGCAATCCAATCATCGCCAGAGGAACCCTCCATGGTCTCATAGCCTTGATCAACCACCATGTTGATTGACTGGTCGTGGGGTGGATCAATAACATCTCCATTTGCGTCATGGCTATACCAGCACCAATTCGGGCAGCGGGAAATGCCTACTGCGTCAATACCGAGCCAGTAACAAGTGGCTTTGATTAACTTTGATGCTTCTTCTGGCGCGAATATAACACGTTCTGTAGATACTTCGCCATCCTGCAAAAGGACAAATGCTCCCAGTGGCTTTCTCTGAGCCGAGGAGGGTGCAGATTTGCTGACATAATGACCGTTTTTAGATGCATCCTGTACTTTTTTGCCTAAATCTCCAAACTTGGCACGTGTGAACATGTCTGTGCGTTTTGGAACTCGGGGAATATTGTTCTCGTCAATATAGGTAGTTGGTATGTCCATACGTTTGAGCTTTTCAAATGGATGTGCACCATCCACGAAGCGACGTTTAGAATAGGGTATGGCATTCGAAGCATTTTTGATAGATTTACTGCCATATTTCCACCCTTTCCCAAAGGCAGATTTTGGTTGTAAAATTAATGGCGCGAGTGGTTTATCTGGCGCAAACGCGAAAGTAGTCGTTACCGCAGAAAGGCCAAAGCGTTTACCAATATAGGGATGCTCTAGTTCGCCATGCTCAAACGTTGCCAGACCTGCAGCGATTGCGAGTTTATTGAGATCGACATCACTACTAGAAACTGTATGCCCGCGAGAGTCGTATCCTAAAACACGTAAATAGTTTGATATAACAACGGCTGTTTCTGCTGCAAGAAGCCCTGCACGATGCGCATCAGCGTTTTGGATCCATGCAGTGCCATCCTCATCTACTTCTGGTGTGCGAGGATTTTCATACAGAAAAACGAGGCAATGAGTATGATCATCAATGTTTGTAGGTGAAGCTTCAACTGCTTCCTTGAGGTTAGCCATAATCAAGTCAATACCGGCAGCAAGGCTATTGGTTTGCCGTGTTTTTAGGTCATGGGCTAAACGATTTACATCCGGATTGGAATAGGGTGAAGCCAATAAGGCTTCTTGATGTAAAAGACACGTACCAACAAGCGCTGCATCAGAGAAATACCCGAAGGATTTAAGATGGTTAGCTCGTTCTACTAAGTCTGTTGGTGTTTCAGCAATGGTCTTGTTGATGAGTCCATCTCGTATCGCATCCATCATTGCTTGATGCTCCCGCATGGCATTGATGATGGAGGTTGGATGGGTGTCGTTGCAATAACTTATTTGTGGAGCCTTAGGAATATCTGAAAGTTCAGGAATTTGTTCGATACGCCCCAAAAGTTCTGTCGGGTAAGGACCCATATGGACAGGTCGATCTTTGGAGGAAAAAAAGCGATTAGACATGGGATCCTATTTTATTGAAACATAGCTTTTGCAATAAATAGGGCAATAATTGCATCGGCATCGGCTGGGATAAAACACTCCGTGGTGAATTATATATATAAAATTGTATGCCTCATTATTGGTGTAATCAACCCAGTATTGAATGCTTTGTTTTCTCAAAACTAACAAAAATCTGATATTGTTAAAAAATATAAACCATCTTTTATATATTCGGATATTTGAATTCGTTATTCTATTTTGTTATTTTCATGGTAACATTACTATAGAATCATCTTGAAAAGGAGTATGTTTGTATTACAAATTGGCCTTGTTATTAACGATTACACTCATCCATGGGAGTGTTTATGCTGAAAGTATTATTTCTAATACTAGCGGTGCTAAGTTATTTAAAAAATGCCAATCTTGTCATCAAATTGGTGAAGGTGCAAAAAACCGATTGGGCCCTCAATTAAACAATATTTTTGGACGAACTGCTGGTGAATTACCAGGAATAAAGTACTCAAAAGCAATGATTAAAGCTGGTGAAGAGGGCTTGGTTTGGAATAATGAAACTTTAAACACATTTATTGAAAACCCAAAAGGATTAGTTCCTAAAACTCGAATGAGTTTTCGTGGATTGAAAAATGACGAAGATAGGATGAACCTCATATCATACTTGTCTGAATTTTCAAAAAATAAAACACAAAATGATATATCGGTGGAATTTTTGGGAGAAAATCAACTTGGAATTGACTCATCTGTTCTATCAATCGAGGGCGACCCAGAATATGGTGAATATCTATCTAGTGAATGTATGACTTGCCACCAGAGTTCAGGTGGAAACGATGGTATTCCTAGTATTAATGGATGGCTGATAGAAGATTTTGTGATTGTGATGCATGCTTACAAGAAAAAACAAAGGGCACATCCTGTCATGCAAATGATGGCAGGACGATTAACTAATGAAGAAATTGCAGCACTTGCTGCATATTTTAAAGACCTCAATTAAGAGGCCAAACTAAGGGAGAAGAAAATATGAAGATAAATAGACGAATTTTTATGGGCAATAGCGTAATAGCCGCAACCACTTTGGCAGCACCAACTGTATTCGCAGATGGTCATGCTAAGCCCAGAGTTGTGGTTGTTGGAGGTGGTGCTGGTGGTGCAACCGCTGCTCGTTATGTAGCCAAGGACAGTAAAGGTAAAATTGATGTCACTTTAATAGAACCATCTCGAATGTATTATACATGCTTTTTCTCTAATTTATATTTGGGTGGAGTTAAATCTATAGATGATCTTGGTCATTCTTATGGTAAAATTGCTGCTGGAGGCGTAAATGTTGTTCATGATTGGGCTGTTGGTGTAGATAGTGACACAAAGACAGTTACTTTGGCTAGTGGTGGTTCGGTGCCATATGATAAATTAATCTTATCACCAGGCATTGATTTTATTGATGGAGCTGTTGAGGGTTGGAATTTATCATCTCAAAACGCTATGCCCCATGCTTATAAAGGGGGTTCTCAGACTGAACTACTCAAATCTCAAATAGCATCAATGCCTCAGGGTGGAACTTTTGCAATGGTTGCGCCGCCAAACCCATATCGTTGCCCTCCAGGGCCATATGAGCGGATTTCGATGGTTGCGCATCAATTGAAGGCTAATAACCCAACTGCAAAGATTATTGTTGCTGATCCTAAGCCAAAATTTTCGAAACAAGGATTGTTCCAAGAAGGCTGGGCAAAGCATTATGATGGAATGATTGAATGGATTAGTAGCGACTTTGGCGGTGGAAATGTATCGGTAGATCCAGATGCTATGACTATTAGCATTGATGGTGAAATGGTTAAAGTTGATGTTTGTAATGTTATCCCCGCAATGAAAGCTGGTCGCATAGCAGAATTAGCTGGTGTTACTGATGGTAACTTTGCGCCTGTAAATGCTTCGGATATGTCAACTAAAGCAAATTCAGATATTTATGTACTAGGAGATGCGTCTCACCAAGGGGATATGCCTAAATCTGGCTTTTCTGCTAATAGCCAGGCAAAGGTTTGCGCAAATGCAGTTCGTGGCTCATTGACTGGTTCTAAAGTATTTCCAGCAAAATTCTCGAATACATGTTGGTCATTGATACATGAAAATGATGGCATAAAAGTTGGTGCAACATATAAAGCTACAGAGGAGAAAATTGCAAAAGTTGACGGTTTCATTTCTTCAACTAATGAAAGTGCAGATTTGCGAAAAGCTACTTATGAAGAGTCTGAAGGATGGTATGCAGGTATAACTGCAGACATGTTCGGTTAAGTTTTTTGGGAGCTTTGGTTGTTTTCAAAGCTCCCAAACTATATTTAGTGATTTCAAATGATAACCAAGAATTTATTCTTATTATATTCGGACATCTTGTTGATTTACTTTAGAAAAGCTTTTTTTAGTAAATTATTTGGGTCATTTTTTAAAAAATTATATTTTTAAAAAAGTAGCGACTATACCTTTATCGTTACTATGCTCTCCTTTTGAGTTTTTGCCGTATATGTCAACATCGTGTAATGTAAGTTCATCAATATTATCCTTGATTGCATCGAACTTTTCAGAAAAACCCTTTTCAATCCAATGTTTTTTATTTACCGAAACAGCAAAAAATGCACCCTCAATTGCAACTTTTAGTATGTTATCAATTGCATTTGGCCCCACATGGCCATGCGTGAAGGTACCAGAGGAAATTATTCCTTTATAAGAGTTACCTGTCGTTAACGGTTGGGTAATATCTGATGAAAAAAGATAGCGATAAACTTTTTTCTTAGAAGCAATATTCAGCATAGCGTCTGATAAATCCATTGCATCAATCGGCCCTATTCCTAGCTTTGCAAGTGCCAGGCCTCCTAATCCAGTACCAGCCCCCACGTCTAAAACAGGTCCCTTGCCCCCCATGTCTGAAAATATCTGTGCTACTTGATTAGGAAGAATATAATCCATTTTAGATGCAAAATCATTTTCATAATCACTTGCCCAATTCGCATAAAGTTCAAGGTTATCTTCTACAGTTTCAAGAGCATAGGCTAATTTAAGGTTAGGTTTATTATTCTTCATGAATAAATTTGAGCAGTTCTATTAAGAGAATGCAAGAGTGAAATTAGAGGTAATTTTTAAGAATCTAATTTTTTATTTTAAGTTTTTTATGTTGTCTTTAAATACTGCGTAAGCCTTTTCCCAAACACCTGTTCCAATCTCATTAAGCGACATAAGGTGGGGTAATAGCTGAGCTGCATAATCTTCTGAGCTTTCTCGTGGTAACAGGGAAGGGAGGTTATCAATGGCTGTGACATCTAATATCTGGTTATCCCAGACGCGCTTGACTGGTTTTTGCCAGCTGGTTGCCTGGTCATATACTTTTATTGGAGAATAAGAACTTTCTGGGTCGCAGGCGATATCTCCTATGACCATGAGTTTTCGTTTGGTTGTTTTTACAGCATTAGGTACAAAGATTGGTGTTTTCTCGTTTGCCAAAATGCAGTTAAGAAAAATGTCATGTTCAAGTATTTCAGGAAATGGTCCTCCATGGGCTGTTTCATCAATGTCCCAGCCTGTCACTGATGCATCAATAGCATTGCAAAAATCTTTTGCGCCACTTCCAACACGTCCTTTAGCTCCAATAATTATTATGCGAGGTCTTGGTTTTTTGAGACCTTTAATTACATGATCTATTAGAGACTGAGATGATGCAAAGGTTTTTAGCGGTTCGCAGATATTACCCTGTTGTGCTGCTGCCCAACTTTTGATGGCGACTGCGGCTCCAGCATATCCTGCCCAATACCCAAAAGCAGCAACCCTGCGACCTGTATTATCGGTTAGGTACTCTAAGTCATAGAGTGCGCCTCCACCTGCTTTGAATCTAGCTAAAAGTTTTTGCCCCTCTGGTTGATCCTTATAGGCATGGCCAAACATAATATGACGATGATGTAGTGGCGTTGCCTCATCAGCTAATTCTTTAAGCCCAATAATTATCGCATCAGAGGGTGCTGTTTTCCAGCTGCCAGTTTTGGCAATTTGTACGTCAGAATATGCGTCAATTCCAATTACACGGGTTGGATCTTGTTCAATTGTGACTTCAAAACCAGCTTTTAGCAATGATCTCACACCTTGTGGCGATACTCCTACACGTTTTTCATTTGGGCGTTCTTCTGCCCTGATCCAAAGATGTGTCATAATTAAAACCTTATGGTATGCAACATTGATAGATTGGTTCAACAACATATCTTTGACAGATAGTATCAAGTAAGACAATTTTAGTTTTTTAAATTATTAAAAAATTATTATTGCTAAATAATTATTAATTAATTGGATGTCATTTTTACAGTTTTGATAAATCTTTTAACAGTTTTTGAGTTTCCTGTCTTTCGATGAGCTAGGAATAGATCAATAAGATTTTCACATGGTTTAAAGGGGACCAAAGAAACACCTGATGGCGCAATGTTTTTCACCCAAGCTGGCGCTAATGCAATTCCAAGACCTTGGGCCACAAACTGAAGCAATGTAGATTTGTCGATAATTTCACATACAATGTTTGGTTGTGCGCCAATTTGGCGGAAACCACTCCATAAAGCTTCGTGAAGTATTGGTCGTGCATGCTTTGGGTATCCAACGATTGGCTGATCTGAAATATCAGATGTGGAAAGGGATTTAGAATTTGAAAGTGGATTACTATTGGCAAGAACGACAACAATAGGCTGACGATGCAAAAGCTTGCTGGTTATGAATTCATCTTCTATGGCTGTTCGTACGAAAGCAACATCTGTTCGATGAGAAATTAACTCTTGAGAATGATGCCCTGAAGACGAAATTTCAAGTATTTGCACATGGGCATTGGGATCAGTTTTTCGAAATTTTAGTAAAGCCTTAGGTAATAATATCGAGATTGCTTCGTCTACGCCACTAACGCGAACGTTGTGTAAATCTGACTCAGCAGTATGGACAACATTTGAGATCGATTTTTCAATATCTGTAAGAATTCTTTTGGCATCCTGAAGGAACTCTGAACCGGCTTGTGTGAGGCTAACTTGCCGAGTTGTTCGGAAAAGTAGCCGTGCGCCAAGTTCGTGTTCCAATGCAGAAATGCGTTCAGATAGAGCAGGTTGGCTTAGTCCTAATCTAACACTAGCTCTCCTAAAGTGAAGTTCTTCAGCAACGGCAACAAAGCATTCAAGTTGTCTAATGTCCAATTAGTTATCCTTTGTTGATTTATTTGATAACATTTACTCGCATTCTGTCATCTAATTTAGTTTCAAAGTTTTGGATTGCAGATGTATATTCCAATGTGTCTAATGTGTCATCTCGTCCTCGAATTAATGATGCCTGTGTAGCTTCATCCATCACAAATGGAACCAAAATATCGCCTGCCGTAATTGTTTTTTTATCAAGTTCAATAGATATTTTTTCACCACTACTATTTTTTGCAAATTCTAATAGTTTGTCTCTTGTCTCATTAGAAACTACAGGAAGTGCGAGGCCGTTTTTTCTTGCATTGTCATAAAATATTCCAGCAAAACCTGTTCCTATACATGCCTCAATACCAAGTTGGCGCATACCCCAGACTGCATGCTCTCTGCTTGAACCACACCCAAAATTGTCGCCGACAACTAAAATTGTAGCTTGTTTCCAAGGAGCTTTATTTAAAATAAATTCTGGACGTTGTTGTCCGGAGTTGTCAAATCGTAAATCGGCAAAAGTTCCATCTGCTAATCCTTCACGGGTGATAGTAATCAGAAAGCGCTTTGGCATGATCACATCCGTATCAACATTTGCCAAAGGCAATGGGGCGACGATCCCTGTTATAGATTTATTCATATTCTTTTCTTTCATTTAAAATCACGGACGTCAACCAAATGGCCAGTTATTGCAGCAGCGGCTACCATTGCCGGTGACATCAGGTGTGTGCGCGCTCCACGACCTTGTCTTCCTTCAAAATTTCGGTTGGTTGATGAGGCAACTCGCTCTCCCTCCATCGCAATGTCGTCGTTCATAGCTAAACACATAGAGCAGCCTGCTTCTGGCCTCCATTCAAAACCGGAAGTTTCAAAAATGCTGCGAAGTCCTTCTGCTTCTGCCTTAATACGTGTCATCGCAGAACCAGGTACTACAATTGCCTCTACCCCCTTGGCCACTTGTCGGCCTTTTAATATTTTAGCAGCTTCTCGGAGATCTTCGATACGACTGTTTGTACAAGAGCCGATAAATGCCGTGTCGATTTTAATTGATTTAGCTGATTGCCCCTCGGTTAAGCCCATATATATTAATGATCGCTCTAATGCATCTTTTGCTTTTGGAGAAAAATAGTCCTGTGCAGAGGGTACATTCGCAGAAATTGATATTGATTGATCGGGGCTGGTTCCCCATGTTATCAAAGGTTCGATGTCGGATCCTGAAATTATGATTTCTTCATCAAATTGAGCACGAGGATCACTCGCCCAGTTTTCACCTTTGAATTCAAATTTACCACTATGTGAATGGCCTTTTAAAGCCTTTTCAGTGGTTTCATCTGCTCCGATCAAAGCTGCTCGTGCACCAAGTTCAACTGCCATATTACAAATCGTCATACGACCTGCCATATTAAGATTGCGAATGGCAGAACCAGCAAACTCCACAGCAAACCCATTAGCGCCACCTGCGCCAACCACTTGAACAACCTTCATGATAATGTCCTTGGCTGTTACTCCAAGTGTCGTGCCTCCATCTATATTAACACGCATGGTTTTCATGCGTTTGTAACGAAGCGTTTGGGTTGCTAAAACATGCTCTACTTCGGAGGTTCCAATGCCAAAACCTAACGCGCCAAATGCTCCGTATGTAGTTGTATGGCTATCTCCACAAGCGATCAACATACCTGGTACAACCAGCCCTTGCTCTGGAACAACAATATGCTCAATGCCTTGCCTAGGATCCCCTAGACCATAAAATGCAATCTCGTGAGTTGTACAATTTTTTTCAAGATTATCTATGAGCAACTTAGATTGCGCATCATGTGCTTCAACACTACGGGTGGCGTTTACGTGATCCACAACTGAAAGATGTGCTTCTGGCCTCCATACTTTTAATCCTTTGCTTTCTAATCCGGAGAAAGCCTGGGGACTTGTATATTCATTCATTATATGGAAATCGACGTAAATTAGCATATCGCCATCCGGTAGATCACAAATTTTATGTGCATCCACAAGTTTGTCATACAGGGTTCGTGTCATTGAGAAATTTCCTTCTTATGAATGGGATTCTGGGAAAAGAATTCTAACATGTGCGTTGTGATTTCTTGTGGTATTTCTTCAGCCATATAATGCGTTGAATCAAGTGCTTGACCTTTGACTTGATGTGCACGTTGTCGCCATAGATCAAGTGCGTTAAAACAACTTTCAATAACACCAAATTTCGCCCAAAGGGCCAAAATTGGCATCATAAGTTTTTTACCTTGGTCCGCGTCATCATGCTCTATATCAATGCTCGCTGCTGCACGGTAATCTTCACAGCTCGAATGTATTGTGTTTGGATCCTTAAAAGAAGCTAGATACTCCGCTAATGCTTCGGGTGAAAATGGATTTTGACCGTGTGCTTGATTTAAACACTTTAACTTCCAAAACCCTTCTGGATCTGAAGAGATCATTTTTTCAGGCAATGGATTTGGTTGTGTTAGGAAAAACCAGTGCCAATATACTTGTGCAAAATTTGCACTAGTGCCAGCGTACATTTCGCGCGTTGGTGCAATATCCAATAATACCATGGCTTCGATACTATCGGGATGATCAAGGCCAAGTCGATGTGCAACCCTAGCTCCTCGATCATGAGCACCAACTAAAAACCTATTATGCCCCAAACGTGTCATCATGGCTATTATATCCTTTGCCATTGCTCGCTTAGAATAAGGATAATGCCTGGCGTCAGATTTTGGTTTTTCAGATGCGCCATACCCTCGCAAATCTGGGCAAATAACTTGATAAGAACTTGACAGAATTGGTGCCACAGCATGCCACATTGCTGATGTCTGAGGATAGCCATGAAGAAGAACAATTGGTTCAGCATTCTCAGGACCAGCACGGCGGATAAATAGATTTGCACCATCCCCTTCAATATATTCTTCAACAAAACCTTTAAACATTCCAAACTCCCAGGCGAAATTAAACTGCTTCTATTATCACAGATTTGATAGGAATGTTTAATCGTAATAACTGATCAGTATTTACGACTACTACTCTAGTCAAATTCTGTTACTGTATTATATTGTTACTACATTTCAATTGGGAGGAAATAATGAATATATTTTTAAAAGCTGCATGCGTCGCGGCAGTTGTAGCTGTTCCGTCTATAGCAACAGCTGCGTGCGATAGCGGTGAAGTAGTTATCAAGTTTAGTCACGTTACGAATACTGACAAACATCCAAAAGGTATTGCTGCTACTCTTTTAGAACAGCGAATTAATGATGAGATGAATGGTAAAGCTTGTATGGAAGTTTATCCAAATTCTACATTATACAATGATAATAAAGTTTTAGAAGCTTTACTGCAAGGGGATGTTCAATTAGCAGCACCTTCTTTATCTAAGTTTGAAAAATTTACTAAACAGTTTCGAATTTTTGATTTACCATTCATGTTTAAAAATATTAACGCTGTTGATGCATTCCAAGCATCTGAAACAGGTCAAGCAATGCTAGACTCAATGCAGAATCGCGGCCTACAGGGGCTAGGTTACTGGCATAATGGAATGAAACAAATGTCTGCAAATGTTGCTTTAAATGCTCCTTCAGACGCAAATGGATTAAAATTCCGAGTAATGTCTTCAGATGTACTTGTAGCACAAATGGAAGCAATGGGAGCGAGTCCTCAAAAGATGGCTTTCTCTGAAGTTTATGGAGGATTGCAGCAAGGTGTTGTTGATGGCCAAGAAAATACCTGGTCAAACATTTATGGTAAGAAATTTTTTGAAGTCCAGAATGGTACAACAGAAACAGATCATGGTATTTTGGATTATTTAGTTGTTACCAATATTGATTGGTTGAATGGTTTAGATGCGGACATACGTGATCAGTTTCTAACGATATTTAATGAAGTAACTGAACTCAGAAATGCTGAGTCTTACGCAGTTAATCAAGCCAATAGACAAGCAATTATAGACGCTGGCGGTGAAGTGCGTACTCTGACACCAGAACAACGTCAATTATGGATCGATGCTATGAAACCTGTTTGGGCGAAGTTTGAGAGCGATGTTGGCGCTGAAAACATAGCTGCTGCTCAAAAAATCAACATGGAAAACTAAAATAATTGGCGCGTTGAGAAATCAACGCGCCTTTTTTATTAAATACAGAGAATTCAGGGGCTATAATGAAAGAAGAAAGTTCGTGGGTTGATCGTATTGAGGAAAACTTAATAGCTGTAATATTAGGCGCTATGGCCTTATTAACATTTGCTAATGTTGTTGCTCGGTATGTATTTAACTCTAATATTTTTTGGGCATTAGAATTAACAGTATTTTTATTTGCATGGCTGGTTTTATTGGGTGCTACTTATGCAGTAAAGAAAACTTCACACTTAGGTGTTGATGCTATCATTAATATGCTTGGCGCTAAAAGACGTAGAATATTGGCTCTGATGGTAGCATTTGTCTGCATTTTTTATGCATTCTTAATGCTTAAGGGGTCTTGGGATTATTGGGCTCCATACGCAAACATGCCTCCGACTGAAGGTCGTTGGTTTCCAACAGGATTTGATTTCACAGTCCGCGGTCTCGGGTGGTATGAAACACAAGATATTCCTGTACCGTTTTTCATGGGATGGCTTGAAGCCGTTTTCAATGATGGAATGGAATATGAAAAAATGCCCAAAGTCGTTCCATATTTTGTAATGCCTTTATCAATGGCATTGTTGCTTTTTCGATTTATTCAAGCTGGGATATCAGTTTGGAAAGGTAAAATTGATATGATGATTGTTAGCCATGAGGCTGAAGAAGATGTTGAAGAAGCTAACAAAGCTATGGCAGCAGAGGAGAAAAAATAATGGAACTTTTCTTACTTTTTGCAATGGTTATTTGTTTAATGTTAATTGGTGTACCAATCGCAGTTTCGCTAGGCTTTTCATCAATTGTTTTTCTATTAATTTTTTCAGATAGTTCATTAGCATCAGTTGCTCAAACTATATTTGAAGCATTTGAAGGTCATTCGACACTACTTGCTATACCATTTTTCATTTTAGCATCATCTTTTATGTCAACTGGTGGTGTGGCAAAAAGAATTATTAGGTTTTCAATTGCACTTGTGGGTCACTTGCGTGGTGGATTAGCAATCGCGGGCGTATTAGCTTGTATGATTTTTGCAGCATTATCGGGTTCTTCGCCAGCAACAGTGGTTGCAATTGGTACAATTGTTATCGCGGCTATGAGGCAGGTTGGTTACACCAAAGAATTTGCCGCAGGAGTAATTTGTAATGCAGGTACTTTGGGAATACTGATACCACCTTCAATTGTTATGGTTGTATATGCTGCAGCAGTAGAAGTGTCGGTTGGACGAATGTTTTTGGCAGGTGTGATCCCGGGTTTATTAGCAGGAACAATGTTGATGGTTGGTATATACGTAATGGCTCGAGTTAAAAATATGCCATCTGGTAATTGGTTAGGATGGCGTGAAATATATGAAAGCTTTAATGATGCTGCATGGGGTTTGCTTTTAATTGTAATAATTATGATTGGTATTTATGGCATTCCAGGCCTCACTGGGGCAATATTTACTCCAACAGAAGCAGCCGCTGTTGCATCTATTTACGCTTTTATTGTTTCGAGTTTTATTTATCGAGATATGGGGCCTTTAGCTACTGAAGAAGGTGAAGCACCCAAAAGTTTGTTTCGGAACCCACATGCGTTGATAACAGCATTTTGGCATGAAGATACCCGAAATACATTGTTTAACGCTGGAAAGCTTGTTGTTACCTTGATGTTTGTTATAGCAAATGCCTTGTTATTGAAGCATGTGATAACTGATGAACAATTACCTCAAAAAATTACATCTGTTATGATTTCATATGGCTTTGGCCCAATAATGTTTTTAATTATTGTAAATATTATCTTGCTGATTGGTGGTCAATTTATGGAACCATCTGGTCTATTAGTAATTGTAGCTCCATTAGTTTTTCCAATAGCAATGGAGTTAGGCATCGATCCAATTCACCTAGGTATAATTATGGTGGTAAATATGGAGATTGGGATGATTACGCCTCCTGTTGGATTGAATTTATTTGTAACAGCTGGCGTGGCAAATATGTCTATGATGGGAGTGGTCAGAGCCGCGTTGCCATTCTTGGCTATAATGTTTGTGTTCTTAATCCTGATTACGTACGTTCCATGGATATCTACAATCTTACCAAACTCTGTTATGGGTCCTGAAATAATAATGAAATAATTGTAATTTGTCTGATCAAAGTTGGTCTTTGTCAAAAGCTAACATTTGTAAATTATCATTGATATTAAATAAGTTTAGCACCTCAAGTTTTGCTTGGGGTGTTAATTTTCGAGCTATTGCAGGTGATTTATAATTACATTGTAACTAAAAAATTACTATAAATCTGCGAGATCTTGTAGGTGAGTATCTAGTGCCTTTGTGGCTAGTTGTAATTCAATTATATACAAAATTAATGCCAGACCAAACATTACTAAACCCGCTGTGAAGACAATTCCAAATGATGTAAAATTTTCTATATAAGCAAAATATATTGCAATGAGATTAGTAATAAATGCCATTGCAGCTAGAGTTGATGTAGCACGATTAAGAGTTAATCGCTTTCTTAAAACATCAATCTGTTTCAAATACCTGTTTGTTTCTTTGTCTTCCTTTGTCAATTTTCTAAACATTAGATCGTCGTGGATTTTTCTAATCAATGTAGCAAGTGTAGTATATCTGTTGCCAAATGATATCATCATTAAAGGTATTGCAGGAAATAAGGCTGCAGGAAGAAGGTATATGTTATCCATTTATTAATCCTAAACTAAGAAATGTTATTCTTAAGTTTGTTTGTCTGTTTAAGACTAAGTTATTACACTAAGTGATTGTCTAATTACAATTCTATAATCACTTTCCGTAGGATCTATTGCTAGATTGACTGAGTTTATTTTTGACGCGATAGTTATTCTAATTGCTAAGCAATATTATGGTTAAAGGAGGAAAATATTCAAAAGACTTTGAATCATATGACAGTGCCAAATCTTGGATATTTGGAGTTTCTTGACCTTGCTGCAAAACTCGGTTGTGTGGGTGTGGAGGTTCGTAACGATATCTTTCTTCCTTTGTTCGATGATATTAATCCTCTTGATGCTGGGCGTATTGCACTAGATAAAGGACTTCGTCTCGTAGGCCTAAGTCAGATCTATCCATTTAATGATTGGACAAACCAACGTGAAAATGAATTGAAGTCGTTAATTGAGATAGCCAAAGCTTCGGGCGCTGAAACGATTAACCTCATTCCAGATAATAGTGGAGTGCTCCTAAAAAAATATGAACGTAAAGACAATTTAGTTGCTTCGCTAAACTGCATATTAGCGCTTCTTGAAGACGCTGATATTGTAGCTTTAGTTGAGCCGCTTGGATTTGAACGATCTTCACTGCGCTCTAAAACTGAACTTGTAGATATGATTAATTTAATTGATGGCAATGATTATTTGCAGATCGTTCATGATACATTCCATCATACCCTTGCAGGAGGAGGCCCAATTTATGCAAAAAAAACTGGGATTATACATATCTCTGGTGTCACAGATCCTAGTTTGTCATTTGGAAAAATGGAAGATGAGCACCGTGTTTTAGTTGATGAAAAGGATCGGGTTGGAAATATTGAACAAATTACCGCATTACTTGCTGCAGGATATTGTGGGCCAATTTCGTTTGAATGTTTTTCTCCTAAAATACATGCTCTCGTTGATCCATACATTGAGATTAAAAAATCATTTGATTACATTTTCTCCCAACTTGAAGTTTATGCCACTTAAGCAAATTGAAAAATATAAGTAAAAATTTAATCAAGAAAATTAAAATTTATCTAAATAACAAAACAAGGAATATTTCATGCGTTATGCTTCAATAACTCAAAGATTAGCGGACCTCGGTGGGGAGAAATGGGAGTTATATTCGCATGCAAAACAAATGGCTAAGGATGGGCATGATATAATTCATATGACAATTGGTGAGCCTGATGTAGCGACTTCAGTTGAATTGATTGAGTCGGCTGCACAAGCAATGGCTAAGGGAAGAACTAAATATTCAAATGGTCGTGGTGAGCCAGAGTTATTAAACGCGTTATCACAGCGCTACTCTAATACTGTAGGGCGAACAATTAATGAAGATCAGTTCGTGTGTTTTCCTGGAACGCAGACTGCTCTTTTTGCAGCATTGATGGCTCTTACAGAAGCTGGTGATGAAGTTTTAGTAGGAGACCCAATGTATGCAACATATGCTGGGTTAATTTCTGCAAGTGGTGCAGTTATGGTGCCCGTGCCTTTAGAGCAAGAAAAAGGTTTTGAGCTAACAGAAGATAATATTATCTCCAAAATAACTCCTCGCACTCGAGTGATTTTATTAAACAGTCCACATAATCCTACTGGTGCTGTTCTTTCGCATCAAAGGATGCAAGAAATTATCGATCTAGCAGAAAAACATGATTTATGGATTCTTTCTGACGAGGTTTACGATGAGATGTTATTTGATGGTGTTCAGTTTATTTCACCTCTGAGCTTTCCAAAAGCTGAAGAAAGAGTTGTGGTGGTATCGTCCATATCAAAATCGCATGCTGCTCCTGGTTTTCGCAGTGGATGGTCTGTTGGTTCAGTGGAATTCACAAAGCATCTTTTGCCACTTGCTGAAACAATGTTGTTTGGCAATCAACCCTTTATAGCTGATATGACTGCTAAAGCTCTATCGAAACCATCAAAGGTAGCAGCCGAGATGCGAAAGAAATATGCAGATAGAGCTCATCGTATTTATACATGTTTGAACGGTATTGCTGGCTTGCATATCAATCAACCTAAGGCTGGAATGTTTGTGTTAATAGATGTTTCAAGCACAGGTATGTCAGGTGAGACTTTTGCATTTGATTTGTTAGAAAAAGCTGGGGTTGCAGTTATGCCTGGATCATCGTTTGGCTCGGAGTTGGATAAATGGGTTCGAGTTGCCTTAACTGTCGAGGATGATGCTTTTGATACGGCTTGTCAGCGTATTGCCAAGTACTCATTAAGCAAAGTGTAATCATCATATTAGGTTTGAATATCATATGTATTCATGAATGAAAGATCCAAAAACTTGCCATATCTCAAAAAAAATGAAACAAATAAATATGACCCAGATTTTCCCATCATGGGCAGATGTTGCCCCCAATCTCATTGCGGTTGCTGCGGGACGAGAAGCAGCTGACCGAGTATTCCAAAACTGCAATCTTGTGAATGTCCAAACACGTGAAGTATTAAATGGTTGGCAGGTTGCTGTTGCAAAAGGACGTTTTGCATATATTGGGCCTAATGCGTCTCATTGTATTGGTGATGAAACTGATGTTTTTGATGTGGAAGGACGTTATCTTATACCTGGTTTATGCGACGGTCATATGCACATCGAGAGTGGCATGCTGACTCCAGCAGAATTTGCTGCAGCCGTTATACCTCATGGGACTACATCAATGTTTACTGACCCTCATGAGATTGCGAATGTGCTTGGGCTTGAAGGCGTAAGGATGATGCACGACGAAGCGCTTATGCAACCAGTGAATATATTCACTCAGATGCCATCATGTGCTCCATCTGCACCTGGATTAGAAACAACAGGATATGAAATAAGTGCTGATGACGTTGCCGAGGCTATGGAGTGGCCTGGAATTATAGGATTAGGAGAGATGATGAATTTTCCAGGCGTTATAAATGGTGATCAACAAATGCTGGCAGAGATGGCAGCAACTATGAATGCTGGAAAAACTGTAGGTGGGCATTACGCTTCGCCTGATAAAGGCCCTGCATTTTCTGCCTATGTTGCTGGTGGAGCTGCTGATGATCATGAGGGAACTGCTGAGGAGGATGCGTTAGCGAGAGTGCGTAATGGCATGCGTTCTATGATGAGATTAGGATCAGCATGGTATGATGTTGAAACTCAGATTACGGCCATCACTGAACGCGGTCTGGATCCGCGGAATTTTATTCTTTGCACCGACGATTGTATGGCAGAAACTCTTGTTAACGATGGGCATATGAATCGAGTTGTCCGCCACGCTATTGAATGTGGATGTGATCCTCTCATTGCATTACAGATGGCGACTATTAACACCGCCACCCATTTTGGACTTGAACGTGAGCTTGGAAGTATAACGCCAGGGCGACGTGCAGATATGATTATCACATCTGATTTAAAAACTTTACCAATTGAAAAGGTAATTTGTAGAGGTAAGACGATTGCAGAAAATGGTAATATCACTGTGGATTGCCCTCATTATAATTGGCCAAAAAGTTCACGTAATACTGTGAATTTAGGAAAAACATTGTTGAAAGAAGATTTTGATATTTCTGCGCCAAAAGATTCTAAAGTTGTTTCTGTAAAGGTAATTGGTGTTGTAGAAAACCAAGCACCTACAAATGCTTTAACTTTTGAATTGCCTGCCACTGATGGTCGTGTGCAGATCTCTGGGGATGTGTGCCACATTGCACTTGTTGAGCGCCATCGCGCTACAGGTCATGTTTCAAATGGGTTTGTTTCTGGATTCGGATATACTGGAGATATGGCAATTGCCTCAACTGTCGCACACGATAGTCACCATATAATAGTAGTCGGAACATCTCGCAAAGATATGGCGCTTGCAGCAAATCGGCTTGGGGAGGTTGGTGGTGGAGTTACCGTATTTAAAAATGGTCAAGAGCTTGCGCTTATTGAATTGCCTATAGCTGGATTAATGTCTGATCAACCTGCCATAAAAGTTGCTAACAATGCTTCAAATATGATAAAGGCCATGTCAGATTGTGGGTGCAATCTTAATAACGCCTTCATGCAACATTCCTTACTTGCTCTTGTGGTTATTCCTGAACTTCGTATTAGTGATTTAGGTCTCGTTGATGTCACTAAGTTTGAATTGACTAATGTTCTAGTCGATTAAATTTCAAAATTACAAATCCATGAAAACAACATAGCTGTTGATATGTTTAATTGAACCATAAGTGTTATATACTTTACTTATAATTTTGATGATACCAAGATGTATAAAAATAACATACATAAATTCTATCAATTTATATGGAGATAAGGTAGAAATGATCCCTAATTTTCAACAACGCTGCAGTTCATTAGTACAAACGCTCAAAGAAAATAACTTGGGAGCTGCCGCCTTTGTACCTGGACCGAATTTTTATTTCTTAACAGGTTTAAAATTTTCACTAATGGAACGCCCAACACTGATGGTCTTGAAAGATAATGGCGACATTTTAGCCATTATGCCAGAGCTTGAGAGAGAAATGTGGTCGGCAGCTATGCATGATGCAACGACTTTTTATTGGCAAGATTCAGATGGTTTTGATAAAGCTTTTGTCGAATTAGCTACGGAACTTGGTGCAACAACTATTGGAATAGAAGGCCAACGTATGCGAGCGTTTGAGTTAAATGCGCTTCAGGATGTATTTGGACCGGGCTCAATTAAAGACGCGCAAGCTATACTTGCTAAACCACGTTTGATAAAATCAGATTATGAAGTTTCATTGATTCAAGAAGCAATCAATATTTCAGAGATAAGTCTTTCTGAAACATTGGAAAGCGTCAGAATTGGTATGAGTGAAGCTACAATCAAAGCAATGTTAATGCAGCGAATGTTAGCCAATGGTGCAGACGGATTTGCTTTTGACATCATTGTTTTAACAGGCGGAAACGCTGCAAAACCCCATGGAATACCAGGAGAAACTCGATTAGTTGCAGGAGCCCCACTACTAATTGATTTTGGTGCATCTTATCAAGGATACAGTGCAGATATTACGAGGACAGTGTTTTGTGAAAGTATTAAAGATGAATATGCTGAAATATATGAAGCTGTTTTGTCTGCAAATATTGCAGGGCGTGATATGGCGGCACCCTCTGTGACCTGTCATGAGCTTGATCTTAAAGTATCTAATACATTGCACAATGCAGGTTTTGAAGAATTGACTGTGCATAAAACTGGTCATGGTCTTGGATTAGATATACATGAAGCACCCAATGTGATGCTCAACAATCATACATCATTAGAAACTGGGATGCTAATCACTATAGAACCTGGACTTTATCGCAGTAATGATATCGGTGTGCGCATTGAAGATGATGTTCTAATTACTGATGATGGCTGTAAATCTTTAACAAGTTTTGAACGTGAGCCACTTATTGTTGGAAAGTAGAATTAAAGCTAACCATATACTGTTTCTTAATCAACGCAGCTAAAAATATTATTGTCATAACCAAAACGATTGTCGGTGCTGGTGCGCTATCTAGGAAAAAGCTAATATATGTGCCAAACATCATCGAAAAAATACATATTACTGTAGACAGGCAAAGCATCATCGAAAACTTGCGCACCAAAAGAAAAGCGGTAGCTCCTGGTGCTATTACCAATCCTATTGCTAGAATGAGGCCTGCAGCAGATAGTATCGCAATAATAGTTAACGAAAGAGCTGTTAGCATTCCAAAATGTAGTAAATTAACTTTAAGTCCTGATGTGCGCGCCTGGATCGGATCGAAGCTATGAAGCAACCAATCTTTCCATTTGAGAATTAAAACTACACTCACTCCAAATGATATTATGCCTGTTGTCCAAAGTTCATACTGTTCGACACCAAGTATGTTGCCAAATAATATGTGATCGAGATGTGCATTTGTTTCAACAGACACATAAAGCACTATTCCCAAGCCAAACATTCCTGAAAAAACAACACCCATGACACTATCTTGTTTTACACGACAATTATTTGATAAATAGCCCGTTGCAAGAGAACATCCTATGCCAGCAATAAATGCGCCAAGGATCAGTGGCGCACCAATAATATAAGCAAAAACTATACCAGGCAAAACAGCATGGCTTATTGCATCGCCCATTAAGGCCCAGCCCTTCATTACTAAAAAACAAGATAATAATGCGCTCGGTATTGATACGATTAATGCAATTAGAAATGCATTTTGCATAAATTCAAATTGAAAAGGTAATATTAAGGTTTCGTAACTCATAATTTACGTTCATCTTTGAAATTTAAAATATTTTTAGATTTTGATCTTGTTGTAATTAGCCCGTATTTTGGTGCGAAAAAAAATGCCAATAAAAAAACTAAAGTTTGTAAACATACTATAATTCCACCAGTTGCTCCATTAAGAAAATAGCTAATATATGCACCAGTAAAAGATGTAATTGATCCTATAATAACTGAAGTAATAATTAGTATTGGAAACCTATCACAAATTAGATATGCAGTTGCACCAGGTGTAATAACTAATGCAATTACTAAGAATGCGCCAACTGTCTGCATCGCTGCCACCACTGATGCAGATAATAATATAAAAAATATGGTCTTTAATAGTTTAGGACGTAAGCCAATAGTAAGTGCATGTGTTTCATCAAAAAAGATAATCATCAAATCTTTCCATTTAAATAACAAAACACTCATGGAAACAAAACCTATGATAGCTAGTTGAATTGTGTCTTCAGGTGTAATGGCAAGGATGTTTCCCATCGTGATAGTTTGGATTGATACTGACATGGGATTTATGGATATAATAAAAAGTCCTAAACCAAAAAATGATGTAAAAATAAGACCTATTATTACATCAATTTTTAATCCTGACCTTTCAGAGAGAAAAAGCATGGTTACAGCAGCAAGGCCACCTGAAATGAATGCTCCTAAAGCAAATGGAAGACCAAGGATGTATGCCCCAGCAACACCTGGTACAACAGAATGAGACAATGCATCGCCAATTAGTGACCAACCTTTTAACATTAAAAATGATGATAAAAATGCGCAAACACCACCAACAAGTGCAGATACCCACATAGCGGTTAACATAAAATTATATGAAAATGGTTCTAGTAGATAATTTATCATTTTTTTGGATCAGTGCGTTGTGTTTTATTGTCATATTGCACTAGTGGACGTTCATCATCAGAAAAGATTGTAATCGTTCGAGCATCCTCGTCGTCATGTAATTTGTCACTGCCTAATGTAAAGTGCCTCAATACACCTCCAAAGGTATCTTCAAGATTTTTTCTGGTAAAGGTCGTTTCCGTTGGCCCATGGCTAAGTACAGTACCTTTAACTAAGATTGTTCGATCACAAAACTCTGGAACAGATCCAAGATTATGTGTCGAAACCAACATCACTCGACCCTCATCACGTAATTCACGTAATAAATTTATGATTTGTTCTTCTGTTTTTACATCAACGCCAGTAAATGGTTCGTCTAATAAAATTACTTGGCCATCTTGAGCAAGTGATCGTGCTAGAAATACACGCTTGCGTTGACCGCCGGAAAGTTCTCCTATCTGACGGGTTCTTAATTCGTTCATATCTACACGTTTTAAAGCTTTGGTTACAGCATCATGATCGTTCTTTTTAGGTCGTCTTAAAAAGCCCATGTGGCCATAACGTCCCATCATTACGACATCTTCCACTAGTACTGGGAAAGTCCAATCTACCTCTTCTGATTGTGGTACGTATGAGACAAGATTTTCCCCCAATGCTTCATTAACATCCAAGCCGAGGATTTTGATACAACCTTTAGCCACAGGTACAAATCCCATTATAGCTTTGAAAAGAGTTGATTTCCCAGCGCCGTTTACACCTACCAATGCGGTAATTGTCCCACGAGGAATTTCAAAACTCGAATTCCATAAAGCAGTATGACCATTTCTATATGTTACAGATAAATTATCTGCTGAAATGCCAATACTATTCATTTTATTCCGGTTCGTATGCTTTTTATTTTCATACATAATATTTCCTTGGCGCATTAATTAGTTCATTATTTTATATTGCTATTATTGATTTCAATCAAAATGCACTCAAAATTTAATTAATATTTGAAGTTAACCCCTCTAAAATTCGTTGAGATGTAACTGTCAGTAAGTCTAGATATGTAGGAACTTCACCGTTGGTTTTGCTAAGGCTGTCAACATATAAAATACCTCCATATTTCGCACCTGTCTCCCTTGCTACTTGTTTTGCTGGAGCAGTATTCACAGTACTTTCACAAAATACAACATCGATATTATTCTCTCTAATTCCATCAATCACAGTGCGTATTTGCTTGGGTGTACCTACTTGGTCCGCATTCATTGGCCATAAATATAATTCTTTCATTTTGAAATCCTGTGCAAGATAACTAAATGCTCCTTCGCAGGTTACTAACCATCTTCGTTCCAATGGAATATCGTAAATAGCTTTACGAAGAGGTATTATAGTCGAGCGTAATTCATTTATATAATTTTTTGCGTTTGTTTTATAGATTTGAGCATTCTTAGGATCATGATCAACAAATGCATCACGTATATTATTAATATAAGTGATTGCATTATCTAACCCCATCCATGCATGTGGGTTTGGTTTGCCTTGATAATTGCCTGAGGAAATTGAGATTGGAGTTATTCCATCAGTTAGTATCACCGATGGAACATTTGTCATGTTTCCTAAAAACTGCTTAAACCAAAGTTCTAGATTCATACCGTTCCATAATATCAAATCTGCATTTGAACCCCTTACAATATCTTGGGGTGTAGGTTCATAACCGTGAATTTCTGCGCCTGGTTTGGTAATAGACACAACATCAGCCGCATCACCAGCAACATTTGCAGCCATATCTGCTAATACAGTAAATGTGGTTAAAACCTTCATACGCTCATTTGCAGATGCATTTGAGAAGGATGTCATTGTTGCGGTAGTAAAAAGTATGGCTTTTAATAGTCTTGATAACATTAATATTATTTTATCCATGGGTTATATTGATCAAGTAAATTATTTATTGAGAATGATTATCATTAGCAATAAATAGTTTCAAAATAAACAATTATTTTTACCAAATTTTATGTGTAAAAATATTGGTCGTTTTTCCTAAACTGTTCTTGGTTGTTCATTTGATTATATCGACTAATTATGAGGCTGATATTAATAGTTTAGAAATTTTCTTAACTTGATCATCTAGATTAATACTGGTTCCTTTACTCTCAATATTCAGTCGAACTAATGGCTCTGTATTAGATTTACGAAGATTAAAACGCCAGTCATCAATGATTAAGCTAAAACCATCCGTTTTATCTAATGTTTTTGCCTGAGATTGATAGTTTTCTAGTACTGAAGAAATAGAGTTGTCAGCATCTTTAACCTTGAAATTTATTTCTCCAGAACTTGGAAACGATGAAACGCGGTCTTTGACTAAGTCACCAAGAGATTGGTTTTTTATAGAAACCAGTTCTGCAACCAGTAGCCATGGTATCATACCGCTGTCACAATATGCAAAATCACGGAAATAATGATGAGCTGACATTTCGCCACCATAAACTGCTTCATGTTTTCGCATCGTTTGCTTGATAAATGCATGGCCTGTCTTTGATTGTTCTGCTTTTCCGCCTTTTTGAGATACAATATCTTGCGTGTTCCAAATCACCCTTGGATCATGAACAATTGTTGCGCCTTGTTCTTTTTCTAAAAAAATTGAGGCTAACAAACCAACTAAATACTCACCCGGTACAAATTTCCCTGTTTCGTCAAAGAAAAAACAACGGTCAAAGTCCCCATCAAAGGCGACACCAAAATCAGCACCAACATTTTTAACAATATCAGCTGTTTTATGATGATTTTCATGAAGGAGAGGATTAGGAATACCATTTGGAAAAGTGCTGTCCGGTGTGTGATCTACTCTTACAAATTCTATCTTTGGATTATTGGTGTTTAATTTTTTTTCGATTGCATCAAAAGTTGGACCTGCGGCACCGTTCCCAGAGTTTATTACAATCTTTAAAGGTTTGAGTTTATTCCTATTAACAAAGCTCAAGACTTTGGTTACATAATCTGATCTTGCTTGATTGCTATAATCCAAATGAGATCCCTTGTTATCAGTTTTGGCCCATTTTTCTGTTTCGGCTAAATTCTTTATTGCTTTGAAATCCTCATTATCATTCAAAGGTCTTGAGCCTGATTTAACAATTTTCATTCCATTGTAATTTATTGGATTATGCGAAGCTGTAACCACAATTCCCGCAGATGCAGAAAAATTGCTTACAGCCCAATACATTTCTTCTGTTCCAGCTAGACCGATATCTATCAAATTTGATCCTGCGTCCATTATGCCTTGTCCAACAGCCTTCGCAAAAGCAGGGCTTGTTTCCCTAGCGTCAAATCCTACCACTATGGATTTAGAATTGAAGTGTTGAGCAACAGAACGTCCAACGCGGTAAGCAATCGCTTCATTAATATTTATATCGATTTCACCACGGATATCATAAGCTTTAAAACAAGTTAGTTCTTCATACATTTCTGATTATATTCCTGAATAAATGGAAGTTAGAGAAAATCTTTGCTCGAAAATATAATTTTACCCTTCGACGATATAATCGTCCAGAACAAACGAAAAAATGTCATATAAAAAATTATTATGAAAATTTATTTTTTATCTTAAGCTGTGTTTTAAGAATTTTTAATTCAAATATTTGTTAAGGTATTATTATGAAGTACGATTCGGAAATTGATAAAGAAACTTGGGCTTTTATTGAGAAAACACAAAGCTTTTATAGTGATGAACTTTTATCATATTCTATTGAACATCAACGGTCAGAATATAACCAAATGTGCCGAGCATTTGATACTCACAAACAATATGAATTAACCATCACAACAGAAAAATGGGATACAATTCCTGTTCGAATATATGAACCTAAAAATTTAATGGGTACTCTAATATATTTTCATGGCGGGGGATTTGTTGTTGGTGATTTAGATAGTCATCATGATGTTTGTGCTGATTTGGCAGAAAGATCTCTATTACGTGTAGTTTCAGTTGCCTATAGTCTCGCACCAGAACACAAGCATCCAGCTCAATTTAATGATGCATATTATGCGGTACAAATTGCATCTAATACTTATTCAGGGCCACTGATTTTAGCTGGTGATAGTGCGGGTGGAAATCTTGCCGCAAGTGTCAGTCACAGTCTTCGTTCAACAGATATAAATTTATTAGGGCAAGTTTTAATATATCCATCTCTTGGTACAAATATGGATTCAAAATCTTTTAAAATTCATTCAAACGCACCTTTGCTGTCAACCAAGGATATGTTGTATTATAAAAAAATTAGATGCGAAAATGACGTGCCGGAAGATGATGCAACATTTGCGCCATTAAACGATGTGGATTTTTCAAACTTACCTCCTACTATAGTTTTTACAGCAGCATGTGATCCACTGGTAGATGACGGTGAAAACTATTGTGAAAAAATTACAAACGCAGGAGGTCTAGCTAAATGGATTAATGAAACTGGTTTAGTTCATGGATACCTTCGGGCTCGCTCAGAAGTAGCTCGCGCTAGCAATAGTTTTGAACGCATTGCTTTTTCTGCAGCTTCTCTTGCACAGAAAAAATGGCCTCATTAAACTAAATTACGTTTAATTTTGTTTTCATAATCTTTTGTAAATATTAGTATGTCATTCTCATATGCTTTAAGATTAGCGGAAATAAAAAAATGTGATTTGTTGGAATGCATTGCTGCGGTAACGTTTGTTCGCCACATTTTTCCCGTTCTGCCACCCGTTTTTTCCCACTCAGAATCAACTTTTGCACTGTTAGGATCGTCGGGATGAATTGCCCAATTTTCTTTCATCCATCCACCTGAAATTAGGCCATGATCTAAATCTTGGTTTTCTCCAAAATCACATGAAATTTTGGTTGTTGAAATTCCAGTTTCTTCATCTGTGAATTCTTCACGTGCATAAGATGCTGGGCGCAACTCCTTTGCTTTCCATGGTTCTGCTGCTTCCGGCTCTTCAAATGACACTTCTGAATTATTTGTAAACGGGCGTATAGGTAATTCTATATTGCCAGAAACAATATTTAATGTTGTCCTTTCAGGTGATGGCCATAATGTTGGCCAATAGCTATTAGAGATAGCCACACGTAATCTGTGACCCTCTGGAATTCGATATGCTATTTGATCTAGATCTAGTGAAACACTAAAAATTTTATTATTTACAATCTTGCTTGGATTTTCGTGACTAATACGATGTGTTAAGTTTAAATATTGATAGGTAATTAATGCGGATGTTCCATCTGGTCGGATATCGCATATGCGTACAATAAGCTGTCCTTGCTCTTTGTCGCAACTTAGACGTAAATTTACGCGTGGGCTGCCAACTATATCCATACTTTCGCTTAATTCATCTCCATCAAAACAAGCGGAACGAGCATCATCATGACTTTGATTGTCAGGAAGCTCATCTCCAAATGCAAAAGGGAAATACTCACCTGCTTTGCTCCCACAATTCTGTGAAGAAGATATGGAGACATTAAATGGAATTGGCTTCACCTCAAGTGAGCCACCCTGTGATAAGTATAGAATTTCTTTGCTTATGGATGCACTTGGCCATTCTTTTTCAGCAATCCAACGCCCTGGACGAGCATTCACCCAACGTTTTGGTGAAACGCTATCCATTAAATACGCTCGGTAATCAAAATCTTTATCGACACCTGTATCAATATCTTTTAGCCAATGATCCCACCATCGTTTTGCTTCTTGCAGAAAACCAATTGCAGGAGATGGACCAGCATAATGAGGGTATTTATGTATCCAAGGGCCAACAATGCCTTTAACGGGTGAAGAAAGGTTTTTAACTAGATGGTTAGTTGTATTTCTATATCCGTCATGCCAGCCACTAATTGATAAAACTGCAGCCTTTATTGCTGAATAATCTTCGCAAACGGACCCATATTTCCAATATTCATCGCGATGTTGGTGATTAAGCCACCTTGAGAGGTCTAATTCTAAGTTTTCTAATCTGGTCATCCACATTTCTCGCCAGTCGTTGCCAACTATTTCAGGATCAGGTGGCCGAGAAGAATATGAAAGCATATTAGTTGACCATCCAAAATTTTCTCCAAGCAAACATCCTCCCTTATAATGGATGTCATCGGCGTATCGATCTACTGTAGAGCAGAGAGAAATTACTGCTTTTAGTGCTTTTGGTGCTAATGCTGCGACTTGAAGTGCATTAAATCCACCCCATGAAATACCCATCATTCCAACATTACCATTGCACCAAGGTTGACTTGCAGCCCATTCAATTACTTCAAGTGCATCTTGGTGCTCTTGGGGAGTATACTCATCAGCCATGAGACCATCACTGTCGCCATTTCCTCGCATATCTGTGCGAATACACACATATCCATGACCAGCAAACCAAGGGTGAGTATATTGATCGCGCACTATTGTGCCATCACGTTTTCGATAAGGTAAATGTTCAAGAATCACTGGAAATTGATTATTTTCAATGTCTTCAGGCATCCACACTCTTGCCGAAAGGCGACACCCATCAGACATAATAATTGGCATATTTGCGTGTTCAATTATTTTATGGGGGAACTTAGATACATATTTCATGAGCACATTCCTTTTTACCCATGCTAATATTTTACAGAAAAAAGTCGAGTATTATAAAACTATTTGCAGGTCGCAAATAAACTAGTTCTAATATTATTTTTATGACAATAAATAATTATGAATAATAGTTCTTCCCCTTTAAGTACCCTTGGTATCTTATGTGCATTAGCTGCATCTTTTGCATTCACACTGAATGATGTTGGTATAAAGTTTTTGAGTGGGGATTATCCATTACACCAAATTGTCCTAGTCCGCGCTTTTGTAGCAATATTTATTACCTTGATGATTATTATTCCATTTGAGGGTGGATATCATTTACTTCGTACCAAACAACTTAAATTACACTTATTAAGGGGTGCATTTGTTGTCAGTGCAAATATACTTTTTTTTCTTGGTCTTGCAGAAATTCCATTATCTGAAGCTACAGCAATTTTTTTCGTATCTCCGTTGATAATTACATTATTCTCTGTAATTTTTCTTTCAGAAAAAGTTGGGCCTTGGCGTTGGTTTGCAGTAATTATGGGTCTTGTTGGTGCAGTGGTTATGTTGCGTCCAACTCTTAATAGTTTCCAATTAGCTGGCTTATTTCCGGTAGGAGCAGCTTTTTGTTATGCTAGTTTACATATATTGACTCGTAAAATGGGTAGAGCTGAAAAGGCTTCAACTATGTCATTTTACTTACAATTTACCTTTATTATTGTTTCCATCACTATGGGGCTTGCCTTTGGTGATGGAAAATATGCAGATCAAGACAGTTCGGCGCTTGAATTCTTATTGCGACCTTGGGTTTGGCCTAACCAATTTGATTTAATAATAATGGCATGTATCGGTGTTGCGAGTGCGGTAGGCGGTTATACAATTAGTCAGGCATACCGATTAAGTGAAGCAGCTATAATTGCACCAATTGAATATGTAGCTCTCATTTTAGCAGTTTTCTGGGGAGTTTCTATTTTCAACGAGTGGCCAGATGGAATTGCATGGACAGGAATAGCTTTAATTTTATGTAGTGGCATATTGATGTTGTGGAGAGAGTCAATTGCCAAAAAAGTTACTAAAAAGAGTGGGCCATTACGAGTACACAGATAAAAAAAGGCAGCTATAAAAATAGCCGCCTTTTTAATTAATGATTTAGGTAAAAGTTACGCTTTCCACCAACGCTCAGCAAATTTACCGCCATCAGATGACCAGTTACCTGCAACATTATCACCATGTGCAATTGATTTGCTAACTGCGTGAATGTGGTTTGCAAACATTGGCACAATAGCGCCACCGTCATCAGCGATAAGTCGTTGTGTTTCTTCATACATTGATCGACGTTTATCAACATCCAACTCAGCACGTGCCTCTTTAACAATGCTGTTGAATTTAACAGCATCTGGTGTTGTGCGCCAGTCGGTATCGTTCCATTCTGTATCATCCACATATGCTGATGAATACATCCAGTCTTCTGTTGGACGTCCACCCCAGTAGCATGTGCACCAGCCTTTTTTGTTCCAAACATTTGACCAATAACCATCTGATGGTTCACGTACAACTTCGATATCAATTCCGACTTCTTTTGCTGATGCTGCAACTAATTGTGCTGCATCTACTGCACCTGCGAATGCTGCGTCGGAAGCTGAAAGTTGAATTGTACCACTATGTCCAGAAGCTTTATAGTGCTTCATAGCTAACTCTGGGTTGAATTCACGTTGAGGTAAATTAGAGGCATGGAATGGGTTTGCAGTAGAGATCGGATGATCATTCCCAAGTGATCCATGTCCAAGTAAAATCTTATCAACCAACTCTTGGCGCTTGATTGAGTGTTTTAGAGCTAGGCGTAGATCACGATTATCAAATGGTTCTGAAGTGACACGCATTGGCATTGTATAATGTAATGTGCCAGCTATTTCTAGAATCTCCAATGTTGGTACGCGTGCTAGTAATGCAACAGTTTTAGGGTCAACACGGTCGATTGCATCAACATCACCATTCATCACAGCACTTTGACGAGCAGCAGTGTCAAGAAGTGAAATCATTTCAACTTCATCAAAATGTGCGGCACCTTCTTTCCAGTAGTTTGCATTTCTTTTGAATGTAGCACGAACTCCTGGCTCAAAGTCTTGTAAAACATACCCACCAGTACCTATGCCAGATTGTGGATCAATTTTGCCATCTACAGATGGTTTGATTAACAAATGATAATCACTGACAATATAAGGGAAACCTGCGTTTGGTGCATTTAATTCCATTATTACGCGGTTTGGACCATCAGCTTTGATGGAAGTAACTGCAGTTAAAAGTCCTCGTGCAGCTGATTTACTATCCTCGTTTCGGTGATAATCAAATGTGGCAACAACATCTTCTGATGTTAAGGTTTTACCATTATGGAATTCAACACCTTGGCGGAGATTGAATATCCAAGTTTTTGCGTCTGATGACTCGTAGCTTTCAGCTAATTCAGGGCGTAACTGGCCATCACTACCAATTTCCATTAAGTGGTTGCCAAATGTCATACCAGTATTGGTCATCATTGAATTTTCAAATGTGCCTGAATCCAGTGAGTCTGTTGTGGAGCCATGTCCTACACCATAGCGCATCATGCCACCTTTTTTAGGGGCTGCCGCCATAGCTTTGTCAGCCATTGATAGAGCTGATGGTAAGACAACACCTGCAGCTAATGCTGACATTACAAATTGGCGACGATCAATTTGACCGGTCGTTAGTTTAAATTTTTGTAATGATATAAATTGTTTCTTCATATTTTTTCCTCCTTATTTTTAGCACCCAATTCTTTCTTATAATTGTTTATTTAGAATCGTTACTTGAATTACTGTTGCATAGTTATTGTTGATTTACAAAGTTAACATTTTTCATGTTACTCAATTTTTTGATGAAGTTGCGTTGTAATTCCAATTATGAAAATTTATCTTTACAAGATGCAAGTCACTAGCTTTAATCGTATAAATGATGCGAATAATCTTCGCGTTTAAGGGAGGATATACTTTTGCATCCAATTTTGGGTACCATTATTCAACGCCTATTATTAGGAATTGTTACTCTATTTTTTGTATCACTTATAATTTTTAGCTCTGTTGAATTTTTACCAGGTGATTTCACACAAGCAATTCTTGGTCAAGCCGCAACAGAAGATACAGTAGCTGCCTTTAGAGCAGAACTCGGCTTGGATAAGCCTGCATATATACGCTATTTTGACTGGATTGGTGCGGTGGCTCAAGGTGATCTTGGTTATTCATTTTCTGGTAGAAGTGCATCTGGGATCGACCGATCAAGAGCAGTTGTAGATTTGGTTGCACCTCGTTTGGGTAATACACTGTTCCTTGCTGGAATGGCTGCTATAGTTTCTGTGCCTTTAGCTTTAGTTCTTGGAATTACAGCGGCTCTTTACAGAAACTCATTTTATGACCGCTCGGTAAATGCGGTAACATTGACAACAATTTCGTTCCCAGAGTTTTTTCTAGCATATTTATTAATATTGTTTTTAGCATCGCTTTGGCCAGTATTTCCCTCATTGGCAAACGTAAATGCTGAGACTGAATTAATAGACCGAATATATAAATGTGTATTACCAGCGTTAACCTTAACACTTGTAATTGTTGCGCATATGATGCGAATGACGCGAGCAGCAATTATCAACTTATTAGCCAGTCCATATATTGAAATGTCACAATTAAAAGGATTGTCAAAAGCAAAGGTCATTATGCGTCATGCACTTCCTAATGCTTGGGCACCTATTGCGACCGTTATTGCATTTAACCTCGCATACTTAGTTGTTGGAGTTGTTGTTGTCGAAGTTGTTTTTGTTTACCCAGGTATAGGCCAATTAATGGTGGACGCAGTTACAACTCGTGACATACCAGTTGTTCAAGCCTGTGCTTTAATTTTTGCAACAACTTATATTCTACTTAATTTGACTGCTGATATCATCGGTATTGTCACTAATCCAAGATTGTTGCACCCAAGATGACAGATAAGCCACAAGCTTACTCTGCTGCAGCAGAAGTAGGTCAAATTCGAGAACGCCGTACATGGGTGCAAATCGCCAAAATTGAACTTAAGAAGGCGCCTTATTCAGCTTGGTTTGGGTTAATTGTAATTGCAATATACTTATTTGTAGCAATTTTTGCACCGCTGCTTGCTCCACATGGTGAAGCTGAAATATTCCCAGCCTCATTTGCACCTTGGGGTGGCGATTTTGTATTTGGAACTGATCAAATTGGGAGAGATATATTTTCTCGTTTAATTTATGGGGCTCGTAATACAATTGGAATAGCCCTTGCAACAACATTACTCTCATTTGCAATTGGTGGATCACTTGGGTTGATCGCAGCTATTTCTGGTGGTTGGTTAGATCAGCTTTTAAGTCGCTTTGTTGATGTTTTGATGGCTATCCCGGGCTTAATTTTTGCACTTATGCTTCTAACTATTTTTGGGTCAAGTATATTATCCTTAATTATGATTATTGCAGTTTTAGATAGTACACGTGTGTTTAGGCTTACACGCTCAGTTTCAGTGAGTGTGGTTGTGATGGACTACGTTGAGGCGGCAAAGCTTCGTGGTGAGAAATTAGGATGGATAATGAGGCGAGAAATATTACCAAATATCATGCCTCCATTGATTGCTGAATTTGGACTGCGCTTTAGCTTTGTTTTTCTAACAATTGCTGCTTTGAGTTTTCTGGGGCTTGGTATTCAGCCACCAACTGCAGATTGGGGCTCGATGGTTCGTGATAACGCATCCATGATACAATTTGCCAAATATGACCTTACAGCTGCGTTAACGCCAATGATACCTGCAGGAGCAATTGCACTTTTAACAGTTGCGGTGAATTTTGTTGTTGATTGGTTTTTGCATATAACAAGTGGTTTAAATGATGAGCACTAAACGTGGTAAAAAAGGTGACATCCTACTTGAAATGAAAGACATCAGAATTGATGGTTTTTCTGATGAGCGGTGGCACAAAATCATTAAAGGTATTGATCTCACTTTACATCGCGGTGAAGTTATGGGTTTGATTGGTGAGTCTGGTGCGGGTAAATCTACATTAGGATTAGCCAGCATGGGTTTTACAAAGCCTGGATGTAAAATTACATCTGGTTCTGTAATCTTTGATGGGCAAGAATTAGTAACAGCGAGTGAAGATGAAAAAAGAGCTCTTTGGGGTACTCGAATTGCATATGTTGCACAATCAGCAGCTGCTTCATTTAACCCTGCACACCGATTATTAAATCAAACAGTTGAAGCAAGTCTTAATCAGAATTTACAGCCGCGTGATTTAGCCGAAGCAGATGCCCGAGACTTATATAAGCAATTACAATTGCCTGATCCTGAAGATATTGGAAATCGATACCCCCACCAAGTTTCTGGAGGGCAATTACAACGCATGATGACTGCTATGGCGATGTCACCACGCCCTGATTTAATTATCTTTGATGAACCGACAACAGCTCTTGATGTTACAACTCAAGTAGAAGTGTTGGTTGCTATGCGATCTATAGTGGAAAAGTTTAACACTGCAGCACTATACATCACTCATGATTTAGCTGTTGTAGCTCAAATGGCTGACGTAATTAAAGTATTGCGTTATGGTAAAGAGGTGGAAGAGGCTGATACCCGAAAGATGCTTAAATCTCCAAAGGAAGAATATACTAAGTCACTTTGGTCAGTTCGTGCTCTAGAAAAAGCTGAAGCACCAAGTGAAGATATTGTATTATCCATTAACAATGTGGACGCTGCTTATAATGGATCATTGAAGGTATTACATGATGTGAATATTAAAATTCCTCGTGGTCGTACTGTTGCTGTTGTTGGGGAGAGTGGTTCGGGAAAATCGACGACTGCCAGAGTAATCACAGGATTGTTGCCACCTATGACTGGTTCTGTCCAATTTAATGGAGAAGCTCTTCCAACAGAACTTAAAGATCGAAGCAAAGATCAGCTGCAACGTATCCAAATGATATACCAAAGTGCAGATACAGCAATGAATCCAAGGCAAACAATTGCTGAAATTATTGGAAGACCTCTAGAGTTTTATCATGACCTTACTGGATTGCAAAAGCAGGAAAGAATCCTTGAGTTGTTAAAAATGATAGAACTTGATGAAAGCTTTTATGATCGTTTGCCAAGTGAATTATCTGGAGGTCAAAAACAGCGAGTTTGTATTGCACGCGCTCTAGCGGCTGATCCTGAAATTATCATATGTGATGAAGTTACCTCTGCTCTGGATCAAATTGTTCAAGAAGGAATTTTAAAACTTCTTTTGAATTTACAAAAAGATTACAACATAACATATCTTTTCATAACGCATGATATTGCTGTTGTTAATGCGATTTCAGACGAAATAGTTGTGATGTATCAAGGTGCTGTAATTGAACAGGGTATGAAGAGTGAAATCATGTCGCCACCACATCCAGAATATACTCAACTTTTGCTTAATTCTGTCCCTGAAATGGATCCTGATTGGTTAACCAAATTAGTCAAATCTAGATGAGTTTTGAATTTATTAGCTAATTGTAAATAACACAAAAAACATCCTATCAATTATGTTTAATTAGATACTTTTTTATGGCTATCATAACTAGAACCAAGTTCATTACGTAAAAAATTACCAAAATGTAATGGCTCAAAGTTTGGATCACCCGTTCCCCTTAAAGGTTTAATAATTGTATTAACATGTGGATCAAAAAAGAATGGAATTGAATATCTTTCTTTTCCTGATCGGTTTATGACTCTGTGCGGTGTAGACTTTAGAAAGCCATTCGATAAACGATTGAGCATATCACCAATATTAACAACAAATGTACCCTCAATTTTGGGGACGTCGATCCAATTCCCAAGAGGTGTTTGAACTTGTAGGCCGCCAATTCCGTCTTGTGCAAGAAGTGTAAGCGCCCCAAAATCCGTGTGTGGGGCAGAACCATACAGATCATTTGGGCTTAATACCGGGCTTGGTGGATAATGTAGTAATCTAAGCCATATAGTTGGCAATTTAAAAGCTGGTAAGAGTTCATCTGGGCTGGCACTACAAGCTTGTGCCGCAATGCTTATAAGGCTTTGCCCTAAAGCACTCATTTGTTCCGTGTATGTATTTAGTGTTTCACGAAAACCTAAAATTTTTGGCCATTGATTAGGGCCTGAAAGATATTCATCAGATTTATTTTCGCTTTCACGCATCATCATAAAGCTGCTTGATTGATTTGGTTTTTTGACTTCTGCAAGCTTTGAATTAACGTCAGTTGATGTGTTAATAGGGATGTATCCACGATGGTTTTTATCAAGTGATATAGTTTGTTTTTCGGCTTCATTTAGTTTGTGAAAATTTATTGATGCTTCAAATGTTGCATCAATAAGTGTTTGGGGTATTCCATGGTTCTTTATATATGCAAAACCAGCGGTGGAATAAGCATTCGCAAATTTTCTGACAATATTATCATGGGGTTCTGAAAGGTCTATTATTGTAATTTTAGTGAAATCAGACATTTTAGATACATTAAATGGCTTAAAAACCTTTAATCCTTAAATTTTTTATTAAAAGCTAATTTAGGAATTTTTTAAAATCAATAGATCTATGCAGATGAACTATTCGAATTATCCCTAAGTTTTTTGAATTGTAAGAATAGAATTGGAAGCATGAGCACAATACCCATAGCCATCGTTACTAAACCTGGTGCAATAAAAAAGAATGAGACAATTGCCACCCACCAACGTTCCCAATTTTTTAGTGAAGTAACAAAGTACCCAGAGAATGCAACTCCAAGAGATGCTATTCCTAACATGGCTCCAACGAGTGTTACTGTGAATAGCCACCAAGTGAAACCATCTGCAACAAGTAACAGTGCTGGTGAATAAACAAAAACAAAAGGTACAAGTGCTTTAGCAATTCCAAGTCTAAAAGCGGTGTTGCCTGTTTTAAATGGATTTGAGCCAGCAATTCCTGCTGCAGCATATGCTGCCAGAGCCACAGGGGGTGTTATATCTGCTAAAACACCATAATAAAAAACAAAGAAATGAGCCACAATTGGTTCTACATTTAGAACCGCTAATGCTGGCGCAGCAACTGCAACTAAAATTATATATGTTGCCGTTGTAGGAATTCCGGCACCCATAATAATACAAGAAATTGCTATTAATATTAAAGATGTAAACAACGCCCATTGGGCCACAGTAAAATAACCTAATAATGGAAGGGAGCTAAAAAATGTACCAATATCTGTTGCTGTTTGAACAACGACATAGCCCAATCTAAAGCCTACGCCAGTCAAGGTTACTACACCTACGACTATTCCTACTGTTGCTGCAGCTGCACCAACTGCTAATGTATTTTTTGCACCAACTGCCAGACTCTCCCATAGGTCCTTCAGAGAAAGCCTGTGATTGGGATTAAGGAATCCGACTACAACACATGCGATGATGCCATAAACTGCTGCAAAATCAGGCGTTTTTCCTGATAGGATCATGTAAATTAAGATGAGCAGAGGAATAAGACTAAGCCAATGATCTTTTAAGACTATTCCAAGCTTTGGTAATTCTTCGGATCGCAGACCACGTAGCCCTAATTTTTTGGCTTCTAAATGTACCATAATAAAGATACCAAAATAGTGTAATAAAGCAGGAAAAAGTGCTGCAGCAAGTACGTCACGCAAGGGGATCTCTAAATATTCAACCATTATAAAAGCTGCAGCACCCAAAATTGGAGGTGTAATCTGACCTCCAGTGGAAGATGTCGCTTCAACAGCACCTGAAAAATGTGCAGGGTAACCCACACGTTTCATAGCAGGTATAGTAAGTGCGCCTGTGGTAACAGTATTTGCAATTGAGGAGCCTGAAATTGTTCCCATGAAAGCACTTGAAAAAATTGCAACTTTAGCTGGCCCACCAGAATAACGACCAGCAATAACCATCGCCATATCGATAAATAGTTGGCCTAGGCCAATCCGAGTAGCTAAAACACCAAATAAAATGAAAAGAAAAACATATTGAGCCATTACTCCGATGGCAATTCCATAAATGCCTTGGTTCGTCATGTATAAATGATTAACAATACCTAGCCAGGACGATCCACCATGCTTCAATGCACCAGGCATTAATGGCCCAAAATATGCAAATCCAATAAAAATTAAACCAATGATTGGAAGTGTTGGACCAACACTGCGTCTTGCTGCTTCGAGTGTCAAAATGAGTAAAGCTGATCCCATGAAAACATCAAACTGCGATGGGTTTCCAACACGTTGAGCCAAGGCTGAAGCGGGTAATAGTGGTAAGTACATCGCAGCTGTAATAGCTAAAAAAGAAAAAATAATATCAATTAAAGGAACTCCATCAAATCGATACCAAGCTTTGGTATATAATTTATTATTAGTTCTGCGTGCTCCAAATAATAAGAATACTAACCCTAGTACGAATGATAAATGGATACCTCGATGTACTAATTCGCGAACTAAGCCAAAGCCTGATGCATAAAAGTGATAAACAGACATTAAAACCAATATCAAACTGATTAAAAATCCGAGAGTTTTTCCAGTTTGACGAAATGCTGTTTCTGGATCGAATTTACGTTCAATTTCAATGAGCTGTTCTGGTGTAAGCTCAGGGGTTTTGTCTGTGGGCATAATTTATTCCATTAAAGAAAAATATGGCCTCAGGCGCTAATGCGCCTAAGGCCTAATTAATTTTTTATTATTTATTTGATTAACCCAACTTCACGGTAAAAGCGTTCTGCGCCAGCGTGTAAAGGAACTCCTACACCAGCTAAAGCTGTATCTGGAGTAATAGTTTTGCCTTTGGCGTGGCCCACATCTAATAGTTTACGTGACTCTTTGTTCCATAATGCTTTTGTAATATTGTAGATTAACTCTTCATCTTCTGATGCTGAAGTAAACCATTGAGCGCCAACTGACACTGTCATAGTTGCTGCTACGCCTTCATATGTTCCAGCTGGAATATCAGAAGAAGCAAAGAAGCCATACTTGTCAGTCAAGGCACTTGCGCCCGCACCATCGATAGGTACAAGTTTAATGTCAGCTGCAGACGCTAATTCAACTAGAGAACCAGTTGGGTATCCGGCAACTACAAAAAATGCATCAATTTTACCATTGCGCAATGCTTCAGCTGCTGCACCACCTTTAAGAGCTTCTGCTGTGACGTCATCTGAAGACAAACCATTTGCTTCGAGAATTAAATTAGCATCAACATATGTACCAGAACCTGGCTCATCTAATGAAACCCGCTTACCAGCTAGGTCTGCAACAGAATTTATGCCACTATCTGCTAAAGCAACGAGGTGGATATGTTCTTCAAATAGTGCTGCAATTGTTCTTAGATCGGTAGCAGGTTTGCTTCCTTCCATTGTACCTGTTCCTGTGTAAGCCCAATAAGCAACGTCAGATTGTGCAAAGCCAGAATTCCGTAAGCCTGAAATTATTGCGTTAACGTTATCTACAGAACCACGAGAAGAAACAGCAGAAGCTATTAATCCATCAACACCGCAAGATCCACCTTTACCACACTCTCGTGAGCCTGGTGGTTTAGAAATTGCATTTGCGATCACACCACCAACAGGGTAATAGGTATAGGCAGTCCCGCCAGTTCCTATTGTAAAGAAGTTTATATCTTGGGCAGATGCATTACCTGCAAGACCAAGTGCCATTACAGCACTCATGGCAGCTGTTTTAAAAAATTTAATCATTTTTTTCCCTTTTTGTTTTGTGTTCTTTAAAAATATAGATGTTTTAGGCCATAGAATTTTAATAAATAATCTAACCCAATCTATATTATAGAAAGATCATGGAATACTAATTCAAATCAAATATCAATAAGGAATGTTCGTTTTTTTTCGCTTAAGATGAATAAATATGCTGCAATAAATTCCTTAAACTATGTTGTTTAGCTTAAAGCCATAGGATAAATTTATATAAAAAAATTTAAGTCTAACTTATATTAAACTTATTAAAATTGAGAGAATGATGACTGAAAATAAACGCATTTTAATCTACGGTGACTCCAATAGTTGGGGGTATTTGGATGATGGAAATGGTGAACGGTTTCAATATCGCTGGCCAATTGAAATGGCAAATTACTTATCTAACATATTTTCTGTTGATTTAATTGAAGAGTGTCTTCCAGCGCGAACAACAAATCTTTCTGACCCTGTATTAGGATCTTCATTTAATGGTGAGTTAACACTTGAAGCAATTTTATTATCACACCAACCGATAGATCATGTCTTGATCATGCTCGGAACAAATGACCTAAAAGCACGGTTTAATAGAAATATAAATGATATAGTGAATGCAATAATAGGGCTTGCAAAAATTACTAGATCTACTCCTGCTGGTCGAGGAGGGTGGTTTTCTGATGATGCACCTGATGTTAGTATAATCTGTCCATTGGTAATTGGTAAAAAAGCTAATGATCCATCCTGGGATAGAGCCGACGAATGGACTGGTGCATATGAAAAATCGCTTTTACTTGCATACAATTTGCAAAAGGCTTGTAATTTAGCAGGTATAAATATGATTGATGGAAATGAATTTGGTAGTTCATCTGAACATGATCCTATTCACTGGGATCAGAAAAATCATCAACGTTTTGGACAAAAATTGGCCAAGGCTATTCAACCTTTACTCCTTGACTAGTGCGAATAATTAAAGCGTTAATAAATCAGGCGGAAATTAAAGTCCGTATTAAATATATTTTGGGAGGAACGAAAAGTGAAAAAACTGATAAGTATGCTTGCCTTGAGTACAGTAATTGCATTGCCGGCTTTTGCAGATGATCACAAAGCGAAGGTTGGGATGATCACTACATTATCTGGTGGGGGATCTGGATTGGGAATTGATGTAAGAGATGGTTTCTTATTGGCGCTTAAAGGCAATGATAATATTGAAGTGGTCATAGAAGATGATCAACGTAAGCCAGATATAGCAGTGCAATTGGCGGATAAAATGATTCAATCTGAAAAGGTTGATATCTTAACTGGAATTATATGGTCTAATTTGGCTATGGCAGTTGTACCAGCGGCAGTAAATCAAGGAAAAATTTATCTTTCCCCAAATGCAGGCCCTTCAGCTTTAGCTGGGGCTGGATGTCATGAGAATTATTTTAACGTAGCTTGGCAGAATGATAATTTGCATGAAGCAGCTGGTGGATATGCAAACTCTGAAGGTTATAAAAATTCATTCATTATGGCTCCAAACTATCCTGCAGGTAAAGATGCTCTAACAGGCTATAAGCGCTTTTATGAGGGAGAATTGGCCGGAGAAATTTATACAAAACTAGGGCAAAAAGATTATGCTGCAGAAATAGCCCAAATCCGTGCATCAGGAGCAGATTCTGTATTTTTCTTCCTGCCAGGTGGAATGGGTATTGGATTCATGAAGCAATTTGCACAATCAGGTATTGATCTTCCTGTTGTTGGCCCTGCATTTTCATTCGATCAAGGTATCCTTCAAGCTGTTGGCGCAGCAGCAATGGGTGTTAAAAATACATCACAGTGGTCAAAGGATTTAACAAATGATGCAAACGTAAAATTTGTTGCGGACTTCCAAGCAGAGTATGGAAGATTGCCATCATTATATGCCTCTCAAGGTTACGATACAGCAAATCTTCTTGCATCGGCATTAGACTCAGCTGGAATAAATGATCAAGATGCATTTCGAAAGGCACTGAAAAAAGCTGATTTTGCATCTACACGTGGTGATTTTAGCTTTGATACAAATAATCATCCTATCCAGGATATTTATGTTCGTGAAGTCATCAAAGAAGGCGATGTTTTCACAAATAAAATAGTAGCTACTGGATTGAAAAGCCGATCAAACGCTTATGTTGATAAATGTAAAATGTAATTGAAATCAAGTGGGCTATTTTAGCCCACTTGATCTACTGGATTTTTCTCTATGAGCATCAGCTTATTTTTAGAACAAGTCTTAAACGGACTTCAGTTTGGTGTGATGTTATTTTTGATGTCCGCTGGATTGACGCTGGTTTTTGGCGTTATGGGATTGATTAATCTTGCGCATGGTTCTTTATATATGATTGGCGCTTTTTCTGCGGCAGCAATTGCATCATGGACTGGATCTTTTTGGTTGGGTTTGGTTGCAAGCCTAACCGCAGCAGCCATAGCTGGTGTAATTGTGGAAATTGTTATTATCAGAAGGTTATACAGGCGCGACCATTTGGACCAAGTATTGGCGACCTTTGCATTGATTTTGCTTTTCTCTGAAGCAATGCGTTGGATTTTTGGTGCGTTTCCATTATATCTGGATGTTCCAGATATTTTGTCAGGCACTCTTAATTTACCCTTAGGAATAGAATACTCTAAATACCGCATGATGATCATTGTGGTTGGAATTCTTATCGCAATTGGATTATTTGCACTGATTAGTAAAACCAGATTAGGAGTTCGTATCAGAGCAGGTGAAAGTGATCGTGAAATGATTGCAGCTCTTGGTGTTGATATTTCTAGATTATATACTTTGGTATTCGCATTAGGTGCCGCATTAGC